>Ga0209638_1000068_pt1 | contig 64305 bp, 60 predicted proteins | sample BarGraNGADG00211_FD_184490 | JGI IMG/M metagenome (GOLD analysis project Ga0209638, IMG submission 184490) | Arctic peat soil microbial communities from Barrow, Alaska - Barrow Graham LP Ref core NGADG0002-211 (SPAdes) (version 2) | ecosystem: Environmental > Terrestrial > Soil > Wetlands > Peat... | reverse complement strand
CGAGCCGCTTCGCGTATCCCATGTACTCCTCGACGATCTCCTCGACCGTGTAGGTGGGCAGACCGTAGATCTTCTCGAGAACGTCGTTCTTCTCGACCAGGGCGGCCTCGAGCTTCTCGCGCAGGATGTGCACGTCGGTGAGGTCCTGGACGCGGATCCCCATGCGAGAGGCCTTGTCCATGTACGCGGGACCGATGCCGCGGCGCGTGGTGCCGATCTCGTTGTCCCCGAGCCGGCGCTCGCTCGCGCCGTCGAGGTCGCGGTGGTACGGCATGATCAGGTGCGCGTTGCAGCTGATGAGCAGGCGGCGCGTCGTCAGGCCGTCGGCCTCCAGCTCGTCCATCTCCTGGAGCAGCACCTTCGGGTCGATGACGACGCCGTTGCCGATGACCGGCGTGATGTGCGGATACATGATCCCGCTCGGGATCAGATGCAGCTTCAGCGTGCGGCCGCCGTGGATGATCGTGTGTCCCGCGTTGTTCCCGCCCTGGAACCGGACGACGAGGTCCATGTCGTCAGCGAGCAGGTCGGTGATCTTGCCTTTGCCTTCGTCGCCCCACTGGGCGCCAACGAGCACGATGCCGGCCATATGTCGGCCACTCCTCGAAAGTGATCGGTCCCGCGGACACCCTAGCCGCTCCCGGACCGTGCGGCCGCCTGTCGGGCGGCGGGCGTGCGTGCAGAGGTGGATGTGCCTCCCGCATCGCGGGCACAGTATGACGGACGGGAGCGCCGGGCGCCACCGTCCGCTGCGGCGCGCTGGTGCGATGGAGCGTTCCGTCCGATCAGGGCGCCGGCGCCGCGGCGCCCGTCAGCCGAATGAATCGCGCCAACGCGCGCTTGGTGGCGCGCTCGATCCTGGCCCGCACGGACGCCGGCATGAGCTCCCAGTCGTCGGGGTCGCGCTTGAGCACTCCGAGGTCCCATGCGATGTGGTTCAGGCCGAGGCGACCGTGCCCGACCGCGTCCTGGCGGCTGTGGAGCGACCTCCCGAGGTGCGTCATCCACGCGACCCGGTCGCCCCTCCGATATGCGCTGACCGCGCGCCTCATCTCCAGCGGCGCGAAGAGAAGCGACGCCGACGGGTTGAAGTGGTGCCACCACTTCTGATGCCCGGGCCACAACTCGTCCACGAGCACGTCGGCGGTGCCCACCGACTGCGCCTCTTCGGTCGCCAGCCCCTCATCGATCGCCCACTCCATGGTGAGCCGCAGGTGCACAGTGGGTCCGGGCACAATCCACTCCCATCAAGGCGCGCTGACTGTCCGGAGTGTACCCAGAAGGGAACAGACCGCATGACCGCTCTGCGCGGGCTCGAACGGCCGCGGCCTTCGACCCCTGACCGCAGTGACCGGCTGCAGCGGAACGTGTTGACTCGTGGGGGAATCCGGGTATGTTAGTGAGCGATAACTACGCTCGCGCGAACGTGAAAGAGGCCCCGTGCGGATCCGAGCGGTGCATGCAGTGGCGATGAGGGCCGTGGCGTGACGCGGCGCAACATCGTCATCTCCCTGGTCGCGGTGGCGCTGGTCGTCGCGGCCGGCATCGGCTTGTACGTCCGCGCGGCGTCCGCCGTCACGCCCGGTGTCATCTCCGTCGCAGGAGACGTGATCGCCGACGAGAACGTCGTCCGCGCACCCTCGATCACGCAACCCACCCCCGACTACACCGTCGGCATCGTCACGACCGCGACCGCGAGCGCCAAGAAGCGCCCGACGAACGCCTCGGCCGCGTCGATGTCCCGCGCGCCGGTCGTGGCGGGCTTCCTTGCGGAAGTCCCCTTCACCGAGGGCGCGCACGTCACCACCGGGCAGACGATCGCTCAGCTCGACACCACGATGCTCGACCTGGGCGTCGCCACCGCCGAGGCGGCCGCGTCCAAGGCCCGCGCGGACCTCCAGTCGCTCGACCACAACATCTCGAAGCTCGAGGACGCCCGCGCCAAACTCGTGACCGCGCGGTCGGCGCTCATCAAGGTGCGGGCGAGTCTCGCGGCCACGATCACGGCGCTGGTGGCCACGCGCGCCAGTGTGGAGACGAGCGTCAACGCCATCGAGGCGATCATCGCGCACACCGGCCCCGTCCCGCCGTATCCGGCGATCCTGGCGGGGCTGCAGACCGCGCTCGCGAACCTGAACGCGGGTCTGAAAGGCGCCAGGGCGGGTCTGGCGACCATCGACGCCAACCTGGTCAAGCTCGCCAACGGGTTGCGCACGATGGACTCCGGCCTGAGCCAGACGCGCGCCGGCCGGAAGCTGGCGAAGATCAACATCGAGACGCAGGACGTGGCGGTCGATCTGGCGAAGACGCGGAAGGCGTCGGCCACGGTCACCTCCCCGGTGAGCGGCGTCGTGACGTTCGCGCGGACGCCGGGCACAGCCGTCATGGTCGGCGCCCCCATCGTGCGCATCCGCCCGGACGGGCCGACGCGCATCTCGACCTATCTGACCACCGACCAGCTCGCGCAGGTCTCGGTCGGCACCCCGGTCAGCGTCGACTTCGACTCGAACCCCGGCGGCATGCTGACCGGCCGCATCGCTGTGATCGGCGGCGCGGCGGCGGTCCCCCCGACAGGCTTCCCCACCGTGATCGTGCACATGACGCGCGCGGTGAGTGTGACGATCGAGCTGGACGCTGGGCAGACCGCACCGCCGGGGACGCCGGTGGACGTCGAGATCAGGACCGGCGCCTCCCGCTAGGGCCGGCGGCCGAGAGATGACGAGCAGAACAGGAGCGTCGTAGATATGAAGCGCATTCGCCTCATAGTGGCCGTGGTCGTGGTGCTGGGAGTCGCCGGCTACTTCGGCTGGACCTTCTACTCCGGGACGGTGGCGGCCAGCGCAGCCCTCGGCGGGAGCGGGACGATCGAGTCCGACCAGATCGCCGTTACCCCGCAGACGAGCGGCCGCATACTGACGGCGCCCGCCGAGGAGGGCGTGGCGGTCGCCAAGGGCGACGTGCTCTACACGCTCGACTCCTCGGTGCTCAAGCTCCAAGTCGATCAGGCGAAGGCCGGGGTGAGCGCCGCGAAGGCGAACCTCACCAACGTCAAGAACAAGAGCGGTCACACCAAGTCGGACGTCACGTCGGCGCAGGCCAGCCTCGACCAGGCCAACGCCGCGCTGAAGATGACGCAGACCCAGCTCGGGTACTCCACGATCGTCTCCCCCATCGACGGGGTCGTGTCCTCGATCGCCGCCAACGCGGGGGAGAACGCCGCACCCGGTTCCACGCTCGCCATCGTCAGCGACCCCACCAAGCTCACCGTCACGATCTTCGTGGCAGAGACCGACATCGGCAAGGTCAAGCTCGGCCAGACCGGTACGCTGACCACCGACTCCAGCACCAAGACCTACCACGTCGCCGTCGTCTTCATCGGCACGCAGGCGGAGTTCACCCCGGCGTCCATCGAGACCAAGGACCAGCGGACGAAGCTCGTCTATCAGGTGAAGCTGCGCCTGACCGACTCCGACTCCGTGCTCAAGCCCGGCATGCCCGCCGACGTGGTGCTCCAGTGACCGACGGCACCACCCCTACCGAGATCGCGATCGACGCCCGGGACCTGCGCAAGGACTTCCGGCTGGTGCACGCGGTCGACGGAGTGACGATGACGATCCCGCGCGGCGAGGTCTTCGGGCTCGTCGGCCCGGACGGCGCCGGCAAGTCGACGCTCATCCGGATGCTGGCCACGGTGCTCGAGCCCACGAGCGGCGACGCGCTGGTCTTCGGCAAGTCGGTCGTCACCGACCCGCACGCGGTCAAGCCGCGGATCGGCTACATGTCGCAGGCGTTCTCGCTGTACGGCGACCTGACCGTCCAGGAGAACCTGGACTTCTTCGCGGAGCTGCGCGGCGTGCCGAGGCGCGACATGGCGTCGCGCTCCGAGCGGCTGCTCGAGTTCTCGGGCCTCACGGAGTTCAAGAAGCGTCAGGCGCAGTTCCTGTCGGGCGGCATGAAGCAGAAGCTCGCGCTCGCGGCCACCCTGATCTCAGAGCCGGACCTGCTGTTCCTCGACGAGCCGACGACCGGCGTCGACCCGGTGTCGCGCCGGGAGTTCTGGAAGATCATCTCCGGCCTGCACCGGCAGGGCATCACCGTGTTCGTGGCCACGCCGTACATGGACGAGGCGGACCGCTGCGACGAGATCGCCTTCATGACGCAGGGCCGCATCATCCTGCGCGACACGCCCGCCGGCATGAAGCAGCGGGTCCCCGGGCGCGTCATCGAGGTCGCTGTCAGCGACTATCGGGCTGCGATGCCGATCCTGCACGACCTCGCATGCGTCGTGAGCCTCGAGGTCTCCGGCGAGATGCTGCGCGTGCTCGTCAGCCGTGACGCCGGGGCGTGCGAGTCCACGCTCAGGGACGCTCTTTCGGACGCGGGCCTGACCGTGGTCCACGTGACCCCTGTCGCGACCGACCTTGAGATGGCCTTCGCCACGCTGATCCCGGCGGCGGGGTCCGATCTGGACGTCTCAGACCAGCAGGTCCTGGCGGTGTCTGAATGAGGCGTATCCTCGCCATCGCGCGCAAGGAGTTCATCCACATCCTGCGTGACAAACGCCTGATCGCGGTCATCCTGATCATGCCGCTGGTGCAGCTGTTCCTGTACGCGTACGCGCTGTCGTTCGATGTGAAGCACCTGCCGACAGCCACGCTCGACCTGGACCGCTCGACCTACAGCCGGCAGTACATCAACGCGCTCCAGCAGTCGAACTACTTCACGGTGGACAAGACGCTGGGCTCGTACGCCGACGTCGACCCTGCCTTCCAGTCGAACGCCGACAAGGTCGTCGTCGTGGTCGGCGCGGGCTTCGGCGACAACATCGCCGCGGGCCGTGCGGGCGATGTCCAGATCCTCGTCGACGGCTCGGACTCCACCTCCGCTCAGATGGGCAGCACCTACGCCTCCGTGCTCTCACGCATCTTCGGGGGCAAGATCCTAGTGACCCAGGTGGAGGCGAAGGGGTTGAACGCCGGCGCGGCGGGCGGCCTGACCGCGTCCACGCGCACTTGGTACAACCCCGAGGGCAACTCGGCCGCCTACTTCGTGCCCGGGCTCATCGTCGTGCTCGTCACGATGATCACCGTGCTGCAGACGGCCAACACCCTGGTCAAAGAGAAGGAGATGGGCACGTACGAGCAGCTCATCGTCTCGCCCATCCGGAAGATCGAGCTGATGGTCGGCAAGATCGCGCCCTGGGCGGTGATGGGGGCGATGGACATCGTCATCATTGCCGTCGTCGGGATACTCGCCTTCGGCATCCCGTTCCGCGGGTCGGTCTGGCTGTTCGCGGGCTCGAGCCTGCTGTACGTCATCTGCACGCTCGGGCTCGGCCTGATCGTGTCGGCGCGCGCGACGTCGGTCGACTCCGCCAACCAGCTCGCCGCGCTGGTGAGCTTCCTGCCGACCTTCATGCTCTCCGGGTTCATCTTTCCGCTATCCAGCCTCCCCGCGGCGCTCCAGTGGCTCTCCTACCTGTTCCCCGCCCGCTACTTCATGGTGATCTGCCGCACGGTGTTCCTCAAGGGCGGCAGCCTGGCCATCCTGTGGCCGCAGATCGCCGCGCTCGCCATCTTCGCGACCGTGATCGTCGTCCTCGCCGCGAGCCTCTACCGCGAGAGGGCGTGACGCGGGATGTCCTGGAGACGGATACGAGTTCTCATCTGGAAAGAGTTCACGCAGATACGGCGTGACAAGTCGATGCTGCCGATCCTGCTCATCATGCCGATACTCCAGCTGGTCCTGTTCGGCTATGTGGTCGGATCGGACGTGCGCAACCTCGACCTCGCGGTGCTCGACCAGGACAACTCGATCCAGTCGCACCAGGTCGTGGACGCGTTCACGTCGTCCGGGTACTTCACCGTGACCGCGCGGCCCACGACCGACGCCCAGCTCAAGGACGACATGGACGGCGGCCAGGCGGTCGTCGCCGTCACGATCCCGAAGGGGCTTTCCGACTCGATCGCGCAGAAGCGCGCCGCCCAGCTCGGCATCATCGTGGACGGTTCCGACAGCCGCACCAGCCAGGTAGCGGCGGGCTACGCCGCGGGGATCATCTCCAACCTGAGCAGCGCGTTCTACCCCACGCCGGGCGCGCCACCGGGAGCCACGCTTTCCGCCGGGGTCAACGCGCAGGTCCGCGTGCTGTACAACCCGACGATGCGCGCGGTCAACACGATGGTGCCGGCACTGCTCGCCTTCGTGATCATGATGTCGACCCAGAACCTCATGAGCCAGGCGATCGTGAAGGAACGTGAGCGCGGGACGCTGGAGCAGCTGTTCGTGACGCCGATCGGCAAGGCCGACTACCTGATCGGCAAGGTGCTGCCGTACGCGGCGCTCGGGGTGGTCCAAGTCGCCCTCACGTTCGTCGTTGGCGTGCTGTGGTTCCAGGTGCCGTTCAACGGCTCGCTACTGGTCATCGGGACCGGTCTGCTGCTGTTCATGCTCTCCGCACTCGGGCTCGGGATGATCGTCTCGCTGATGTCGCGCACCCGCCAGCAGGCGCAGCAGACCTCGATGTTCCTGATGATGCCCTCGATGATGCTGTCCGGCTTCATGTTCCCGATCGACGCCTTCCCGAGGTGGCTCTACTTCCTGACGTTCCTCATCCCGCTCCGGTACATCCTCGTGATCGTGCGGTCCAACTTCCTCAAGGGATCGTCGTTCATGTCGCTGTGGCCGCAGTTCCTGGCGATGGCCGTGTTCTCCGTCGGCATATTCCTGTTCGGGCTGTCGCGCTTCAGCAAGCGCCTCAACGACTAGACCGAAAGCGGTTCGCTCATGCGGTTCCCATGGACAAAGACAGAAGCGGCGAGGCGGGGCCCCGACCTCGGCGACGACGCGATCGTCGTGACCGGGCTGCGCAAGAAGTTCGGTGACTTCACGGCGGTCGACGGCGTCGACTTCAAGGTGAAGCGCGGCGAGATCTTCGGCTTCCTGGGACCGAACGGCTCGGGCAAGACCACGACGATCCGCATGCTGTGCGGCGTCATCGCGCCCACTTCCGGCGGCGGCACCGTCATGGGCTACGACGTGGTCAAGGACCCGGAGCGTGTCCGCGAGAACATCGGCTATATGTCGCAGAAGTTCTCGCTGTTCCAGGACCTCACCGTGGACGAGAACCTGCGCTTCTACGCCGGCATCTACGGCCTGACGGACGAGAAGTACCGCGAGCGGCGCGCCTACATCCTGAAGATGGCGGGCCTCGAGGGGCGCGAGGGCGAGCTGACCGGCAACCTCTCGGTCGGCTGGAAGCAGCGCCTCGCGCTCGGGTGCGCGACGATCCACGAGCCGAAGTTGATCTTCCTCGACGAGCCGACCTCCGGCGTCGACCCCACGGCGCGGCGTCAGTTCTGGGAGCTGCTCTACGACCTCGCGCATCAGGGCGTGACGCTGTTCGTCACGACGCACTACATGGACGAGGCAACGCACTGCAACCGCCTCGCCTTCATCTACCGCGGCACGATCATCGCCGAGGGCACGCCGCAGGAGGTCAAGGCGGACCTGTCCGCCGACACCATCCTGCAGATCGCCGTGGACCGCGGCGAGGACGCGCTCGCCGCCCTCGAGGAGCTGGCGGCGGTGGAGGAGGCGTACATGCAGGGATCGCTCGTACACGTGAACCTCGGACGGCGTACCGCCGCAGAGGCCGATCTCACCGGCTTCCTGACCGGCCGCGGGTTCACCGTCACCGGCATCGAGCGGGTCGATCCCACGCTCGAGGACGCGTTCGTCCATCTCGTGACCCAGCAGGGAGGCCGCGCGTGATGCGGTGCGCGTCCATCACCAGCGGCACTGACCCGTTCTTCACGACCTTCGTCGAGGGACGGCGCGGCGAGATCCTCGACGCGGCCCTCGCGGTGTTCGCGGAGAAGGGCTACGAGTGCGGGACGATGCGGGAGATCGCGAAGCTCCTCGGGCTCACCGAGCCGGCGTTGTACCGGCACTACGCCGGCAAGGAGGCCCTGTTCGCGGACCTCGTCGCCGCCGCAGGCGACCACCTGATCTCGATCGTCGGCCCCGCGCTGGACTCGCTGGAACCGGCGACCCTGCATGAGGCGCTGCTCGCCCTCATCGAGATGCGCCGGAAGCACCTGCCCCGCGGCGACAGCGTCAAGCCGATCATGCGCACGCTGCTGACCTCGGCTCCACACAACGCCACCTTCCGCGAAGTGTTCCGGACCCATCTCGGCCGTCCGCTCCTGGCACGGCTCGAAGGGTTCGTCCCCCGTGTCGACGCCTACTACGGGATCGAGCGCACACCCGACGAGCTGACGGCGAAGGTCCGCGCGTTCGCGAGTCTGTTCGTCGGCTACTTCATCACCGGGATGATGCTCGACCTTCCCGACGACGACGCGGCGACCGTGGGCGCGCTGTACTCGATCATGGGCTGGGGATCGTCGACGGACTGAGCGAGAGGCGCACAGGATGCGAGCGGCCATGGCGCGCGTGCTCGCTATCGCGCGCAAGGAGTTCATCCACATCATCCGTGACTGGCGGATGATCGTCGCCGTTCTGGTGTTGCCCTTGGCTCAGCTCCTCCTGTTCGCCTACGCGATCAGCTTCGACGTGCGCAACGTGCCGACCGTGACGCTGGACATGGACAAGACGACGGCGAGTCGCGCGTACCTCGACGCCTACTCCAAGTCCGGCTTCTTCCAGGTGCAGGGCTCGGTCGGCGACCTGGCCGGGATCGACGACGCCTTCAACCGCAGCCAGGCCCGGGTCGCGATCGTCGTCCAGCGCGGGTATGGCGACGCGCTCGCCGCCGGACGCACCGGGTCGGTGAGCGTGCTCGTCGACGGGAGCGAACCGAACTCCGCGCAGCTGGGGCAGACCTACGCGGTGGCACTGAACCAGGCACTCGGGAGGCAGGCCCTCGCCACGTGGGCGGACTCGAGGGGGATGGGCTCGCTGCACGTGGGGACCCTGGAGCCGCGCATACAGGCCTGGTACAACCCCGAGCGCAAGAGCGCGGACTTCCTCATCCCGGGGCTGATGATCGTGATCATCATGATCGTCACGGTCCAGCAGACCGCCGTCACGCTGGTCAAGGAACGTGAGAACGGGACCCTTGAACAGCTGCTCGAGTCACCGCTCACGCACAGCGAGCTGATCGTTGGCAAGATCCTGCCGTGGGCGGCCCTCGGGGTCCTCGACACCGTGACGATCACGGCGGTGGCCATGGGCGTGTTCGGCATCCCGCTGCGCGGCGACGTGCTGGTCCTGGCCGTCGGCATCGGGCTCTTCATCGTCTGCGCGCTGTCGCTCGGGCTGGTGATCTCGGCGGTGGCGCCCTCGCTCGAATCGGCCAACATCTCCGCGCTGCTGATCTCGTTCCTCCCGGGCTTCATGCTCTCAGGGATGGCGTTCCCGCTGGAGTCGATCCCGCCGATCCTCCAGTTCGTGTCGTACCTGTTCCCGGCGCGCTACATGGTCGACATCGCGAGAGGTGTGTTCCTGAAGGGCGCCTCGTGGGACATCCTACTACCCCAGGTCCTAGCGCTCACGGTGTACGCGCTCGTCGCCCTCGGTGTCGCCACGGTCTTGAACCGGAGGCAGCGGGCATGAACCTGCGCCGTCTTCGCCTGGTGATGTGGAAGGAGCTGCTGCAGCTGCGGCGCGACCGCCTGCTGCTGCCGCTCATCTTCATGATGCCGATCATGTACGTGATCATGTTCGGCTACGTCGTCGGTTCCGACGTGCGCAACCTGCCCACGGCGGTCATCGACAACGACCAGACGGCCGTGTCGCGGCAGCTCGTGGACGCCTTCTCGTCGAGCGGCTACTTCGTCATCTCCGCGCGGCCCTCGAGTGAGGCGTCGCTGCAGCCGCTGGTGGACGCCGGCCAGGTCAAGGTCGCGATCGTCATCGAGTCGGGCACCGAGGCGTCGCTGGCGCGCGGCGAGACGGTGCCACTCGGGATCATCGTCGATGGGTCGGACTCCAAGACGGCGTCGGTGGCCAGCGGGTACGCCGCGGAGATCGTGGCGGCCTTCGACCAGAAGCTTCTCGCGTCCGCGGGCCACGCGATGGGGGGGCCGACGATCGACGCCCGGGTGCGCGTGATGTTCAACCCCTCGCTGAAGAGCGTCAACGCTATGGTCCCGGGGCTGGTCGCCTCGATCCTCATGATGTCGATCATGGTGATCATGAGCCAGGCGGTCGTGCGCGAGCGGGCGCGCGGGACGCTGGAACAGATGATGGTGACGCCGATCACGCGAGCCGAGTATCTGACAGGCAAGGTGCTGCCCTACGCGTTGATCGCCACGGTGCAGACGGTGTTCGTGGTGCTCATCGGCCTGTACTGGTTCAACGTGCCGTTCAACGGCAGCGTGTGGACCGTCGCGCTCGGGCTCGTGCTGTTCACGTTCACATCGATCGGGATGGGGCTGCTCATCTCGCTCGTGTCGCGGACGCAGCAGCAAGCGCAGCAGACGGTGATGTTCGTCCTGATCCCGACGATGGTGCTGTCGGGCTTCATCTTCCCGATCGAGTCGATGCCGGCCGCCATCGTGCCGCTCACGTACCTGATCCCTCTGCGCTACGCGCTCGTGGTCCTGCGCGGGGCATTCCTCAAGGGATCGGGCATCCTGGACATGTGGGTCCAGTTCGCGGCGATGGTGGCGTTCGCCGTCGGCATATTCGGGTTGGCGGTGTCGCGGTTCCAGAAGCGGTTGGCCGAGTAGGCCGAGCGAGGTCGGGCGTCGCTACTTCCCGCAGGTGTCCTTCACGTTCGCCGAGACCAGGTGTATGGCGTCGCTGATCTGAAGGTCCTGTCCGACCTGCACGGCGTGACCACGACACAGCGGAACGACGTACCATCCCTCGTCGCTGGGATCGGGACCCTGCACGTGCGCGCCGACCTCGGTCTTGGACACGCAGTTCGTCTCCGGACACCAGTTGGGGATCGTCTGCCCCCCGTACCGGGCCCAGTGCGTCAGCCAGTTCCCGCACTCACAGACGCCCCCGCTGACGCCGTTCACGTTCCTCACCACCACGGCTGCCCCTCCTTCGCGCCCCAGCCGGACGGTCCTCCCTCAACGAGGGTAGCACCGGCCACATGCGAAGTCGCCACATGGCTGGCCGCACAAGAACCGCCGCGCCGCTACAGCGGCCCGTCGTCCTCGCGGGAAGACGGGCGCGCAGCCGCGCCCACGGCCGAGGCGCTGGCCGGGTTCACGAACCGCATGCACGATTCGTGGTAGACGAGCTGCACGGTGTCGGTGGGCCCGTTGCGGTGCTTCGCCACGATGATCTCGGCGATGCCCTTCGGTGGAACGTGGCCCTTGCCGCGCTCGTCGTCTCCGCCCTCACGTTTGTACGTGTCGCGGTGGATGAACATGACGACGTCCGCGTCCTGCTCGATCGCTCCGGACTCACGGAGGTCCGAGAGCATCGGACGCTTGTCCTGCCGCTGCTCCACCGCACGGGACAGCTGCGACAGGGCCACGACCGGGATGTTGAGTTCCTTCGCGAGGATCTTGAGCCCGCGGGAGATCTCCGCGATCTCGACCTGGCGGTTCTCGCTCCGCTTGTTCGTCGGCTGCATCAGCTGCAGATAGTCGACGATCAGCAGGCCCTGGCCGTCGCCGCGGAACATCCGGCGGGCCTTCGCGCGGAGCTCCATGATCGACAGCGCCGGGGTGTCGTCCACGCGCAGGTCGCACGTGTCCAGCCGCCCCATCGCCTTCATGATCGGGTCCCAGTCGTCGTCCGAGAGCCGTCCGGTCCGCAGCTTCTGGCCGTCCACCTTCGACTCGGACGACAGGATTCGCATGACCAGCTGCTCGGCCGACATCTCGAGGGAGAAGACGCCGACTGTGACGCCCTTCTTCGCCGCGTTGACGGCGAGGTTGAGGGCGAGCGCAGTCTTACCCACGGATGGGCGGGCGGCGATGACGATCAGGTCCGCCCTGTGGAGCCCTGCAAGGACCTTGTCGAGGTCCGGCCAGCCGGTGCTGACGCCGGTGAGGTGCTCTTGGTTGCTGTAGAGTTCCTCGAGCTTCCTCCAGCCTTCCTTGAGCAACGCCTCGATCGGCTTGAAGGTCGTCTCGACGCGCTCGTTGGTGACCTCGAAGATCTCCTTCTCGGCCTGCTCCACCACCGCGTCGATGTCGTCCGGGGCCTCGTACCCGAGCGCCGCGATCCGCGTCGACGCCTGGATCAGGCGGCGCAGCATCGACATGCGCTTGACGATCCCGGCGTACTGCCCGGCGTTCCCGGCCAGCGGGACGGTGTTCACCACGTCGAGCAGGTAGGTCTTGCCGCCGATCTGCTCCAGCTCGCCTGTGGACTCGAGGCGAGCGGCGACCGTGACGACGTCGCACGGCTCGCCCTTGCCGAACAGGGCTCCTATCGCCTGGAAGATGCGTGCGTGAGCCTGCCGGTAGAAGTCCTCCGGCTTCGTCTTCTCGAGACCGACCGCGGTGGCGTCGGCTGACAGCAGCATCGCGCCGAGCAGCGACTTCTCGGCGTCGAGGTCGTGCGGGGGCACGCGGTCAGCCGACCACATCGGACCCGGATCGCTCTTGCGGGACCTGTCGTCCGCCACTTCGTAGCACCCTGCCCTTCCGCCATGCCGCCGGCACCGTGCGTCACGCCATGCAAGCTGTCGCGCGGGAAGCGCGCGACAGCGCGTCCGCCCCACGAGGGGGCGGACGCGCTACTCGGCCGGATCCGCCTCGGGCTCGGCGGCGTCGGACTCGACGGCCTCTTCAGCCTCATCGGCTTCGACGACCTCGTCCACAACGACCTCGTCGGCCTCGGGCTCGACCAACGCCGCGGCTGCGGCAACAGCCGCGGCTTCGACGGCTTGAGCGGAGGCGCCTTCGGCCACGATCTTGACCGTGACAGCGGCCTTCACATCGCCGAACACGCCCACGACGACGACGTGCTCGCCGGCGAGCTTGATCGGACGCTGCAGGTTCATCCGCTTGTGATCGACGTCCACGCCGAGCTGGGACTGAATGGCCTCTTCGATCATGAGGCCGGTGACCGATCCGAACAGCTTGCCGTCGACGCCGGCCTTCGCCTCGATGATCACGGACTTGCCGTCGATCGAAGCGGCGACCGACTCCGCATCGCCCAGACGAGCGGCGTTGCGCTTGCGGATGTTGCTCATACGGGCATCGAGCTGCTTGATGTTGCCTGAGGTGGCCTCGATCGCCATCTTGCGGGGCATCAGGTAGTTCACGGCGTAGCCGCGCGCGACGTCGACGACATCGCCCTCGTGGCCCTTGCCCTTCACCTCTGCGGTGAGGATGACCTTCATTTAGTCACTCCTTCGTCTGCCGCTCCGGGGAACCTATGCCACCGGGCGCGGCGCGTCCTTCACTCTATGACCGGCCGCTGCACGCCTCAAGGGCGTGTCCCGGCTCCGGCCCCTTCCGTCCACAGCCCGCGCAATGCCGCGTGCTGCGGTTTCCACACTGTCCACAACTTTGCCCGCCTTGCGACGAGCGGCCCGCTTCCAAGACCGAACGGTCGAGGTCCTGCTACAACGCCGTGACCGTCGGCTTCCTGCCCGCGCGGGGGATCTTGCGCAGGTTCACGAACAGGTCGACGGCTCCGATCACCGAGACCGACGGGATGAAGATCTCCGTCAGGAAGAGCAGCACCAAAGCGATGGTCCTGATCACACGCCCGGCCTTCATCCGCCGATACAGCGCGGCGAACACCGCGGCGCCCTGGAGGAACAGGAACGGACGGACCATCATCAGCGCGTTCTGCCCGACCAGCCCGACCAGCGTGGGCGCCTGCGCCCACATCGTCCCGAGCGCGGCGAGACCGAGCCCCAGGATCGTCGGCCACACGATGTGGAAGCTCATGTCCAGGTCCGCGAGAGGCCCGAAGGTCTTCACGGTCACTCCCAGAGAACGTCCGGCACGGGCGATGAACGGAACGCTGATCGCCATGCTCAGGGCCATCGTGTAGAACGAGCTCGCCGGCCAGGTGTCCGAGCTGACCTTCACCCAGTAGTCGGCCGTCGCCTTGAGAGCGGCAGCGTCGGTGGCGGGCGTTGTCGATGTCAAGTTCGCCAACACCGTCGCGACCATCTCCTTGAGCAGCGCCAGACCCTGCGCGCCGAAAGGAGAAGCCAGGAAAGCAGCGGTGATGACCAAGCCCAACCCGATGGTCACGTTCATGGCCGAGAAGCGCCTGAGCAGGATCGCTGCGACCGGTCCGACGGCGAGCAGGGTGACGGCCACCAGAAGTCCGTCGAGAACGCTCGTGCCCAGCAGCGCCGGCCCGAAGACCGCGACCACCGCGCTCACCGCGAGGGCGAGGATCGCGGCGTGCCCTGGGCTGAACCGGTAGGTGACCCAGGAAAGGGCAAAAGCGGCGAGCGGGAACCCCACGTACGGGATTGCGAGCACCAGAAAGCCCGCCGCCATGGTGGCGACGCTCAGGAGCGCGACGTTCCTCGTATCTTTCGGGGTGTATTCCACTGCTAGCCCCTGCGTCCCCGGCCCTCGACCTTGGTGCTGATGACCGGGACCACGTACGGAAGTAGCGCCATCTCACGGGCGCGCTTCACGGCCACGGACATAAGGTGCTGGTGCTGCGCGCAGTTGCCGGTCACACGACGGGGCTTGATCTTGCCGCGGTCGGTGACGAACTTGCGGAGCATCTGCGAGTCCTTGTAGTCGATGAACTCGGTGTGGTCCTTGCAGAACTGGCAGTACTTGCGCTTTGGCTTACGGCTGTACTCGCTCATATGCGTCCTATCCTCCTTCCCTCGTCTCGCTCGTGTTCACGAGGGGAGATCGAGGTGTATCGATTGGTCGTCCGCGAGGCGGGAGGGTACCGCCAGCGCGACCGCTTCGGGTCGAGATCCGTGCCTAGAACGGGATATCCTCGCCGTCGAACTCGTCGGCGGGTTCCGGCGCGGCCGATGCGACGGCGCGCGGAGCGCCAGCGCCACCGCTTTCGCCGCGTCCACCCAACAGCTCGATGTCGTCAGCGACGACCTCGATGCCGCTGCGCTTCTCGCCGGCTGCGGACTCCCACTCGTGCCAGCGGAGCTTGCCCTCCACCGCGATCTGCTTCCCCTTGGAGAGGAAGCGGGAGACCGCCTCACCGCGCGACCCGAACATCGTCACGTCGATGAAGTTGGGGGAGTCTTCCCATTGACCTGTGGTCGCGTTCTTACGCCGATCGTTGACGGCGAGGCGCATCTTGACGATGGCCATGCCGCCGGCGGTCTGCTTCAGCTCCGCGTCCTTGGTCAGGTTGCCCGTAAGGACCACCCTGTTGATGCTCATCAGCGATCACACCTTCTCTAGTGCGTGGTTGCCACGGGGACGCGAGCGCCCCCGCCCGTGGGCGTCATTCGATGTCGTCGCGACGGACGATCATGAAACGGGCCACCGGGTCTGTGATGTGGAGCACGCGATCGAGCTCGGCGACGGACTCTGGAGACGCGTGGAAGTGCACGACGGTGTAGGCGCCGTCGGACAGGCCGTTGACCTCATAGGCCAAGCGACGCTTGCCCCAGTCTTCCGAGGAGTCCACCACGCCACCCTGGCTGGTGATGACGCCGCTCGCTTTGTCGACGACGGCGGCGTGCGCCTCTTCGTCTAGCGAGGGGTCGATGAGAAGCATGACTTCGTAAGCCTTCATTTGGTTCACCTCCCCTGGACTGTTCGGCCCCGGGACTGTGAAGGCAGCGGCCCGGAGCAGGAAATGAGCCTCCGAAGTGTAGCAGGGGGGCGCGTGCTCCACAACACGCATTCTCGCCCCCCGGTCTGACACCCCGGCATCCCCTCTGATCGGTCACGGAAGATCGCGTCGCGCGGCCACGGTCACCGGCTCGGCGGCGCCGCGCGTGGCCGCGCGGAGCACCGGGATGACGCAGGCGCCCGCGAGGAGCAGGAGCCCGACACGCAGGCCGATGCTGAGCAGCAACGCCCGGCTCGCGTCGATGTCGGCTCCCGCGCGATCGGCGTCGAACACGGCCGGGGCGGACACCGGCTCCACACGAGCGATCGGATCGACGAGCGACAGTGCGCTCGCCGCCGCCTGCACGGCGCTTCGCGTGGCCTGCGCGCCGGTCGGGAGCGGAACGGCCGACGACGCGGGCGACATCTGCGGGACCGTGGAGTCCTGGCGAGCGGGCGACGGAGCGGTCCGCGGCGCGGGCTGCACCGTCGCGCGGGTCACCGGCGCCTGGTCCTGTGCGGGCGCGACGGGCGCCGCATCGTCGATGGGTGCCAGGAACGCTTCCGGGTCGAGCGCGGCATCCCCGCGCTTCACCCCGAGGTGAAGGTGCGGCTGCGCGGACGATCCGTCGCCCGACGCGGCCAGTGAGCCGATCGGCCCGCCGGCCGAAACCGAGTCCCCCTTCCTCACGCCGACCGAGCTCAGCGGCAGATACGTGACCCGCAGCCCGTCCGTGGTCAGCACCGTCACCGCGTAGGCGCGCGCGCCCTCACCCGCGGGCACGAGGCCGGCGAAGACGACCTCGCCGGGGCCGCACGCCTTAACGGATGCGCCAGCCGGGGCCAGCAGGTCCAGCCCGCCGTGGGTGCAGGAGCGTCCGGAGGCGTCCGTCCACCTCGCTCCATAGGCCAGCGCCACTGCGCCGCCCACGGGCCGGGACCAGGACCCCTGAGCAGCGACGCGCGCAGGCACAGCGCACGCGAGCAACATGGTCAACGAGCAGAGCGCGGCAGCACGTTTCGCTCCGGACATGGCGAGACCGCCCTTCATCCCCTCGCGCGCCGGAGGGAGGACGGTCGCGCTGCGTCGGTATTCCGTGATCGATTCCACACCACGGGCCTGACATTCGTCCGACCCAAGGCTTACCGCCGCCAGACGCAGGAGGACCGCCCGACATGGGCGGTCCTCGTCAGTCACGATTGGAGCGGGCGACGGGGCTCGAACCCGCAACATCCAGCTTGGGAAGCTGACGCTCTACCATTGAGCTACGCCCGCGCAACGACCGGAGAGGCGCCCCCGGCGGCGCAGCGATTGTACCTGCGACCGGCCCCGCCCGGCAAACGCGGCTCGCACGTGTCCCGACTAGACTCCCCGGTGCGGCGAGATGCGGTTCCGGGTCATCCGGTCCAGACGCCACAGCCCGAACGCCAGCGCGATCAGGGCCAGGGCGAGCCAGACCTTCCACGGCGCGATCGGATCGACGACCAGATGCCCAGGGCGGATGATCCGCAGACTGGTCGCGTGGATGTCCATGTCGCCGCCGTGTTCCTTGCACGCCGCGTTGAACACGCCGGTGATCTCCACGATCGTTCCCTCGTGCTTGTAGTCGCCGTAGGTGTCGATCTGCTTCGTGAGCTCCGCCGGCACCCAGATCGCCATGCCGCTGTTGTAGCCCGCCAGCGTGGCGCCCTCTTCGACGTTCTTCTCCATGTAGGCGTCATCGTTGAGGTGGATCCACGCGTAGTCGCCGCGGACCATGACCTCGCCGATCGCCTCACCGTGGAAGGTGACGGTCTTGCCGTTCCAGAACAGCCCCTTCGTGATGTCGCCGGGGACGTTCTGTGTGTTGACCAGTTGCGTGCTGGTGGGATTGTTCGGCGGTATCGGTGCGTCCGCGGCCATCGCGGGTGCGGCGGCCAGTGCGAACAGCATCGTTACCAGGAGCATGCCGGGGACGAGACGGTTGCGCATGATCACTTGCCCCTCACCACCGCGACGCCATAGCCGATCAGCGCGAACACGCTCATGAACTCCAAGCGGCCGAGCCACATGCCGAGCGTGTAGACGACCTTCAGGAGGTCCGGCATGAACGGTTGCGTGATGCCGCAGGACAGCCCGGTGTTGGAGCATGCCGAGACCATCTCGAAAGCGGCCTGCTCGAGCGGGTAGCCGTACATCGCCCCGATGATCGCCCCGATCCCGTACAGGGTCAGGTACGCGATCGTGACCGTCATCGCCCCGCGGACCAAGCCGTCGGAAAGCCACGTGTCCTTGATGTGATGGTACTTCTCCATGATCACGGAGGACTCAGGCGAGATCATCCGGCGCACATCCTGCACGAGCGCCTTGCTGATCACGCCCATCCGGATGCCCTTGATGCCGCCGCCCGTGGAGCATGCCGACGCCCCTATCGCCATGGCGATCGTTGTGACGATGAGCCCGACCGGACCCCACTGAGTGACGAACGATCTGGAGTAGATCGTCGAGAAGCCGGTCGTAGTGTGCGCCGAGGCCAGCTGGTAGAACACCTTGCGGAACAGGGACATCGCGTCCGGATAGATGTTCGCCTGCGCGAGGAAGAACGTGACGACCAGGGTCGTGACGGTCAACGTGATGAAGAATGAGATCGTCTCGACGTTCTTGCGTATCTCCTCGCGTTTGCCGGTCCACATCGCCCAGTGCATGGCGAAGTTGAACGAGCCTGCGATGAAGATGACCACGCAGATGACTTCGTAGCCGATGTCGTGGAACCAGAACGTGTTGTAGGACTGAGGGGCGAACCCGCCGGTCGACCACGCGCCCATGAAGACCCACAGGCCCTGAAGGAACGCGCGGACCGGGCCCTGGCCGAGCATCATCCCGCGCACGCCCAGGAACAGCGTCCCGAGGCCCAGCCACGTGAGCGAGACCAGCCAGATAGCGCGTGCGGTCTGGATGACGTTCGGGAGCAGGCGCTCGTCCTTGCCCTCGCCGACGTACACCTTGTAGGCGCCGGCCGTGCCCTTGAACAGGAACGTGAGCGCGATGACGACGATCCCCTGGCCTCCCGCGTACGTGAGCAGGTGGCGCCACATGTTCAGGCCGTTGGCCACGTGATCGAGGTCCTGCAGCAGGTACAGGCCGGTCGTCGTGTAGCCGCTCATGACGTCGAAGAGCGTGTCCAGGTAGCTGCCCGCATGACCGGACAAGAAGTGGGGCAGCGCGCCCAGCGCGGTCGCGAAGAACCAGGAGCCGGAGGCGACCACGAGGCCGTGGCTCCACGACAGGTCCTTGTGGGTGCGGCACAGCGCCTGCGTCCCGAACCCGAACACCATGCAGGCGGAGATGGCGATGATGAAGTCGACCGCGGTGTCCCACTCTGCGAACGCGATCGAGGTCACGAGCGGGATGCACATGAGAAGGCCGACGCCGACGATGACCTTGCCGGTGTACTTGCCGATGACGAGATGGTCCTCTTTGCGCGGGCGGACTATCACCTGAACACCGCTATCGCGACGACAGCCATCACGTAGGCGAGGAGGCACCAGCCCAGGATCCAGAGCGACTCGTGGATGATGCCGAGCGCGTAGTCCGTGATCTGCTGGCGCCGGGTGGCTTCCGGACGAGGCATATCGGCCATGGCGCTACATCCCCGTCAGCGCGCGCTTGAGCGCCGCTTCGTGCTCGACAGCGGTGAACGCGACGACCACGTCGCCGGCCTCGAGGACGGTGTCGCCATGGACGGTGATCACCGTCTCGCCGCGGACGATGGCGAACATCACGCAGTCGATCGGCAGATTGAGTTCGGCGACCTTCTTCTCACAGACGACGCACCGGTCTGTCGGAAGCTCGATCTCGACGACCGCCATGTTGCCCTTGCGCAGACTGGCGAGCGTGCGGATGTCGCCGATCGTCGTCTCCTCCTCGATCATGCGGGCGATGATCGTCGTGGACGAGATCGCCTCGATCCCGAGGGCGGTGAAGATGTGCTGGTTCTTCGGGTTGTTGACGCGCGATACACAGCGCGCCACGCCGAAGGCGGTCTTGGCGAGCTGGCAGCTGACCAGGTTGTCGTCGTCGTCTCCCGTGACCGCCGCGAACACGTCCGCGTGCCCGACGCCGGCGTCCTCTTGGAACGTGACGTCACACCCGTCACCGAGGATGATCAGGGGGCTCCCGGGGAGCTCGGTGGCGAGCTTCTCGGCGACTTCGGCCCTCTTCTCGATCAGGGCGATGTGGTGCCCGCGCTCCAGGAGCGTCCGGGCGAGGAAGCTGGCGACCTTGCCGCCGCCGTTGATGACGATGAACACGGTCCTCAGCCCTCCATGTAACGTTCGATGCGGGTGAATCCCTCTTCTTTGACCGCGCCGATGACCACGTCGCCGGGTTGCAGCATCGTCTCGGGCTGCGGGATGAAGGTGACGTTGCCCCGCGAGAGGACCGCCACGCGGAACTGGTGCTCGATCTCGATGTCGCGCACCCGCTTGCCCGCCACCCCGGTGCCCGCGCGGAACTCGATGACCTCCACGTCGCCGATGATCTGTACGTGGTGGCCGTGGCCAGCCTCGATCTTCTCCAGCAGCTTCTCGGCCACGAGCGTGGTCCCACAGACGTAGTCCATGTCGAGCTGCTGGTACGTGCGCTCGCGCTGCGGGTTGTAGAGGCGGGCGACGACGTGCGGCACGCCGAAGATCTTGCGCGCCACCTCGGCCGCCATGAGGTTCGTGTTGTCGAGGTCGGTGACCGCGGCGAAGACGTCCGCTTTGCGGATGCCCGCTTCGTCGAGGACCTCCTCGTCGAAGCCGAGCCCCTTGATCGTCACTCCGTTGAAGGTCGAGCCCAGGCGACGGAACGCGTCCTCATCACGATCGATGACGGTGACGTTGTGCCCTTCGACCGACAGCATCGTGGCCAACTGCGAGCCGACCCGCCCGCACCCGACGACGATCGCGTTCATATGTTGCCCCGTCCCCTGAAGCCCTGTGGAACACAACTGGCCTACACAAGTGCTACACGCTACCCCGCGCGACGAAACATGGTCAATCGGCGCAGGAGTTAAGAATGCGTGTAGGGCTCCATCTCCCCGGAATCGGCGAGAGCCGGAACGCTTGCGCGGCCCGGCTCTCGTTCGAAGAAGCGACGCTCGAAGTGCGCCGCGGGGTGTGAAACTACGCGCCGATCTTGAACATCTTGGTGCCGCAGGACGGACAGATGCCCTGGGTCGCCGGGCGACCGTTCTTCATGGTGATCGCGACGGGATCCTTCATTTCCTTCTTGGCCTTGCACTTCACGCAGTAGCCCTCTTTGCCTGCCATGCTAGAGCCCACCTCCTCATCGATTGCTGTCACTCGGTCCGTGCCGCCCCATGGAACGGGACGATCCTTACCGGTCGACGCACGCAACTCAGGTGCGCGCCCTGCACTACTTTACACATTGTTCGCCGTTCGTGAAGCGAAAAGCCGCGCTTGGGCCGCACGAGTCAGGCGAGATGCGAGCAGCAGGGCCCCGCCGCCGAGGAGCACGAGGGCGCCCCAGGCGGCTCCCGCAAGCGCCCAGAACCTCTCCGGGAAGAGCCGGATGAGCAGGGAGCCGGCGGGAAACGTCCAGGTCCCGCTCTTGAAGAACAGCCCGTGGAACCAGGCGAAGAACGACGAGAAGTCGGTCAGAGCGGCCACCACAGCGAGCACGACGCAGACCGCGCACACAACGGCGGCCGCGCGCATACCGGCCCGGAGCCTATCGACTCGGCCCTGCATCACGCACAGCCCGGTGTAGGTCGCCAGCAGGAGCGCCGCTATGCCCGTCGCGAACCGCGCGGCGCCCAGCACGGCGCGGACGTCCATCAGGTGGTTCACGGCCGCGCTGTCGAACGCGGGCTGACCCTGGAACGTCGCCGGCAGGGGCTCGAACTCGTCGTCGGCGACGAGGGCGCGCACCTGCCCCGAGAGCCGCAGGACGTCCGCGGCCGGGAGGCCGGCCGTTTGCGACACGCCCAGCGACTGGCTCGCGACAGACGTGTAGACCGGGAAGGTGAGCGCGAGCACGGCGGACCCGATCACGAGGGCGGCCCACAGGACGGCTGCCACGCCGGTCTCGGCGAAGGCCGTTGCCCTCGACCGGGCGGTCGCGGGGTGTTCGGAGGCCGGCGCGCTCACTCGGAGTCGGCCGCGGGGCGCCCGACCACCACGCGGTTGCCGCCCTTCGACGCGGCGTCCACGAGCGCAGCGGCGGCGGCGCTCAAGAGCTCGGCAGCGGTGCGGCCGTCCCTGGGGTACGAGGCGACGCCCACGCTCACGGAGACTGACCGGTCCTCATCGAGGGTGGCGGCCACCTCGGCCCGCAGGCGCTCGGCCATCGGCAGGGCCTCCACGTTGGCGGAGGAGCCCTCCTCAGGGACGATCAGCGCGAACTCCTCGCCCCCGTATCGGGCGGCCACGACGAGGCTGGGATCCGAGCCCTCGCTGCCCGATACCCGGCGCAGCACACCCCCGATGAGCCCGATCATCCTGTTGCCGGCATCGGTCCCGAACAGCTGGTTGAAGTGTTCGAAGCGGTCCACGTCGGCCAGCACCACGGAGACGCCCCGGCGGAAGCGCTTCGCTCGCTCGATCTCCACCGCCAGCTCGTGACGGAGGAACGCGCGGTCGTACAGACCGGTCCGCATGTCACGGGTGGCCTGCTCGACCAGGGTGGCCGTCCTCTCGCGCATCGATCGGACGAGAAGGTCCCCCACCATCGCTGCCCCGAAGATGACCGTGACGGTCCACAGCGCGCGCACGGCGACGTAGCTCGCCTCGAACTGGAGGTCGTTCGTCACGAAGGGCATGGGGTTGTGCGGCAGGACGTGCAGCAGCACGAGCGCCAGCACGCCCAGATAGGCGAAGATCGCGGCGCCGGCCACCCACCACACCTCGCGCCGCGTCGGCAGGATGAGCGCCGCCTCCAGCACGAACAGGTAGTACATCGCGTCGAACCAGGAGTACACGCCGCCCGAGTAGTAGATCAGCACGGTGACGACCGCGATATCGAGCAGCAGCTGGCCGGCGTTGAACATCGCGATGTTGCCGAACTGCCTGTACGTCCGCTGGTAGTACCAGTTGTAGACGAGCACGAGCAGAAGGGCGATCGCCGGGATGATCATCTGAGACCACAGTCGCGGAGCCTGTCCGGCGAACGTGTAGATCCCGACGCCCAGCACTGAGAAGACGATGATCGCGCCGACTATCGCCCACCGCAGCTTGATGACCAGGCCCACCCGCTCGACGTTGGCCTCGAGCGCCTCGATGTCGGACTGGCTCGGCTGGTCGCGCCACAGCACCATCATCTGGCGCTGCAGCGTCCTCGAGAATCGGCCGGACAGAGAAGGCACTACAGCTCCTTGATGATGGCCGTGACGAGATCGACCGAGGTCTGGAGGTTGCTCTCCGAGACCGCGTCGGCCGTGTCGGTGGTCCAATGCCAGTTGGGAAGCCGTCCGTTGATGTCGAACGCCATCACCGACATCGCCCGGAAACCGCGCACGAGCGCAGGAGTGGCGTCGGTCGACAGCCCGCGGTACTCGCGGCCTTTGACCGCAAGGTCCGCTTCTCGCACCGCGCGGCGGGTCGCTCCGACCAGGCGCCGGTCGGCCTCGTAGCGCTTGGCCATGCCCTCGCGGGTGATGTACGCGACTGCACCGGAGCCGACGTTGTCCAAGTTGATGATCACCGCGTCGGCCAGCTCACGGCCGTATGTCGCCAGGAAGGCTTTCATCCCGACGGTGCCCACCTCCTCCGCACCGGTCGCGACGAACCAGACCTCCTTCTCGACCAACTCGCGGTCGACGGCCATCGTGACCTTGCGGCGGATGCGGGCCGCGGCGCTCGCGGCGTATCCAGGATCGGATTCGTCGTCGATCGAGGCGGCCCCGCCCTTCCATCCCGCGTCGTCATCGTCCTCGAAATTGTCCCAGGAGCCGATCTCCTTGCCGGTCTTCCGGGCATCGAAGTCGCTTCCCACGCCGAGCCAATCGCGGACGCCGTGGCGCTCGGACGACTCGGCGCGCGCGCCGAACAGGCCCCGGCGCGGCTGGCTGCGCGGCTCCTCGACGGGACGGGGAGCCGCCTCCTCCGGCAGCGGAGCGAACGGCGCCGTCTCCTCGTCGAGTGTGTCGCCGAACAGCTCGACGACGGGCTCCGCCTCCTCCGCGCTCGCCGCATGGCGCCGTGCGGGCTGAGCGACGGGCGCCGAGCCGAACAGGCGCATCGAGAGGTCGTCGTCGGGGACGACCGGAACGGCTGGCTCGGGGGCCGGACGGACGTCCGCGGCCGAGACCGCCGCCGCGTACGAACGCGGGGTGTCCAGCCCCAGGGCGGTCTGTCCGCTGATGACGCCGGTGTCCCACGATATGTCGTCACCGTCGTCGACCCACGCGTCCGCTCGCGGACCGGGTGCCTGGAGCGGCGAGTAGTTCAGCAGGCCGCCTTTCGGCACGCCCTCGTTCGTCTGGAGCGGGGCGTCCTGCGTGCGCCAGCGAACAGTGTCCCGGGCTATAACTGTCGACGGATCGGGCTCCGGCACGAGGCGCTCCAGCACGCCCAGCATCGCCGCGACGCCCGAGGCGTTGTCGTTGGCGCCGGGCGTGAAGTGCATGAAGAGCTCCCGGTGCACGTCGATGAGCAGCGGGACGAGAAGGTAGGCGGCCGGAACGAGCGTGACGTACCACGCCCATGGCTCGATCGCGGGACCGAACGGCAGGAGCATCCCCAGCATCCGCAGCGCGATGAGGATCGGCACCGCATAGGTGCACCACTTCATGAGGCCGAACGTGGCGTTGAAGTTCTTCACCATGCCCGGGCTGAACGCCAGGGAGGCGCGGGCCGAGTCGTAGTGCGCGACGACGATCACCTTGGTGGCGCGCTCGTTGCGCCCCAGGCGCGGCAAGTGGCGCGCGATCACGTTCTGGCTCGGCCCCTTGGGGGACAGAGCGGTCAGCCCCCACCGGGTGTTGAGGTCCAGCCACATCACGACGGCGACGAGCGTTCCGAGCGCCAACCCGGCCAGACCAGACCAGACGGACACGAGCGCCGCGCAGATCGTCAGCAGGTGATAGACCACATAGGCCCACGAGTAGGTGCGCGGGCTCTCGAAGTCCTGCACCTCTGCCTCCAGGCCGCGTGATTCGAAGACGTCGCGGATGTAGTGCGCCGCGCGCTGCTCGGCGTCGGTGGTCGCGGGGCGCGGCCCGATCGTCTCCGAGAGGTGCTCGACGTACGGCATGAGGTTCCCCATGGGGCTCCCTTTCGGAGGCGTTCCGGGCAGCGGGTGTCAGAGCGCTCGGCGGTTCTCACTCACGAGGAGAATACCACCGTGCCGCACGGCCGCACTGCGTGGGAGGGGCCGGCACGCTGTCGCGCACCGGCCCCTCGATCGTGCCCTACGGGAGGATCACCCTCGCGAGTGGCACCCGGCGCACTCGCTCATGCGCCGTCCCGCGTGCTGTATCTGCAGCACCGGGTCGTCCGTGTGGCAGACGCAACCGGGTATCGGGATCGTGAAACGCGACCCGATCGGCGGCTGCTCGCCGCGCGCCACCAGCGCTGCGTAGGCGGCACGGCTCGTCTCGGAGGGCGGCCACATCCCGCCGAACTCGTACAGCAGGACCGCCAGGACGACGAGCGCGCCCAAGGCGATACCGACGCCGGCAAGGATCCGCCTGCGGGTCGACACCTACGCCGCCCCGAGGATCGCGTCGAGGTCCGCCTTCGCGGTCTCGCCTATGGGCTTGATCGCGAAGTTGTCGACGAGGACCTTCAGGACGTTGGGCGTCACGAAGCCGGGCAGCGTGGGTCCGAGGCGTATGCCGGAGATGCCAAGGTACAACAGCGTCAGCAGGACCGCTACGGCCTTCTGCTCGTACCATGACAGGATGATCGACAACGGCAGGTCGTTGACCCCGACGCCGAAGGCGTCCGCGAGCGCGACAGCGATGCGGATCGCTGAGTAGGCGTCGTTGCACTGCCCGACGTCCAACAGACGCGGGATGCCGCCGATCTCGCCGATCTTGTGGTCGAAGAAGCGGAACTTGCCGCAGGCGAGCGTCAGGACGATCGTGTCGCTCGGTGACTCATCCACGAAGTCGGTGTAGTAGGAGCGGCCCGGCTTCGCGCCGTCGCAGCCGCCGACGAGGAAGAAGTGGCGGATTGCGCCGCTCTTGACCGCCTCGATGACCGTCGGGGCGACGGACAGAACGGCGTCGCGCGCGAAGCCGACCATGACGGTGCCGGCGTCCAGAGTGTCGGTGAAGCCGGGAAGCGCGAGCGCTCGCTCGATCACCGCGGAGAAGTCGCCGTTGGGAACGTGGACGGCACCCGGCCACTCCACGTTGCCGGTGGTGAATATGTCCTCGATGTAGGAGTCCTTCGGCGCCTGGATGCAGTTCGTCGTCATCAGGATTGCGCCCGGGAACTCGCCGAACTCCTTACGCTGGTTCTGCCACGCGGTGCCGTAGTTGCCGTACAGGTGCCCGAACTTCTTCAGCTCCGGGTAGCCGTGCGCGGGTAGCATCTCGCCATGCGTGTAGATGTCGATGCCGAGGCCTTCGGTGGCGGCGAGAAGGTCCGCGAGGTCCTTGAGGTCGTGCCCGGAGACCACGATCGCTTTGTTCGGGCGATGTCCGAGCGGCACCTCGGTCGGCACCGGGCTACCGTAGGCGCCGGTGTTGGCCGCGTCCAGCAGCTCCATGACCCGCAGGTTGGCCTTCCCGGCCTCGAGCGCCAGTCCCACCCAATCGCCGACACCCAGAGAAACGTCGGCCAACGATGCGAACGCCTTGTACGTGAACGCCGAGACGTCGGCGCCACTGTGTCCGAGGACGCGAGCGTGATCGGCGTAGGCAGCGATGCCCTTCACGCCGTAGATCGTGACCTCCTCGAGCGACCGCACGTCGGGGTCGGCCGAACGGTCGGCGAAGTGCCCCGCCGCGTCCGCCTGATCGATGAGGCCGGCAAGGTCCGCCGCGGGTTCGAAGCCGAGCGACGGATCGTCGTTGTCGGGCGCGCCGCCCGCCGCGGCCACCGTTGCGGCCAGCGCGACACGCATGCGGTGCAGGGTGCGCACGACGGTCGCGAGCGACTCCGCGTCGAAGTCGACGTTCGTGACGGTGTGGAAGATAGCCTTGTCGGCGTACGCATCGGTCGCCGCATCGATCACGCCGACCGAGCGGCCGGCCACCGCCCACAGCGACAGGGCGACCATCTCGTGCAGGATGAGCTCCTGCAGCGCGGAGATGTCCGGCTTCTTGCCGCACACCCCCACGGTGGTGCATCCGGTCCCGTGAGCGGTCTGCTCACATTGGTTGCAGAACATGCTCATGTCCATCACGTCCTTTCGTGTGTGTTCTCGACCTAGCCGTGGATGAGCGCCGGGAGACACCTGGTGCACACCCAGGTCGAAGTGCCCGCCGTGCGCACAGGCACCAGCGGCACCGAGTCCTCGTCCGCGCCGCAGCGGAAGCACACCTGCGGCATGTACTGCTTTCGCATCGCGACCTGCTCCTCAGCTGCTTCGTGGTCGAAGGCCACGGCGTCGCGCACCTCGATCGTCAGCGCGCCGGTGGGACAGACGCCGAGACAGAAGCCGGCGCCGTCGCACAGCTCGTCGCGGATGACGCGCGCCTTGCCGCCGACGATCTGGATGGCTCCTTCGGCGCACGGGCTGACGCACGCCCCACAGCCATTGCACAGTTCCTCGTCGATGCGGACGATCTGACGCTGCGTGGTGGTGCTCATCTAGGACTCCTTGTCGGTGGGTTCGACGGCGGCTCGGGCCGCAGCAGTGCGGGCCCTTCGGCCCTCGAGCAGGTGCTTCACGCCGTCGATGGCATGTCCGTGAAGGAGAGAGCGAGGGCCCGCGTAGCGCATGACCGCGCGCATCCGCTCTCTCATGTCCGCCGTGTAGCAGTGCGTGTCGCAGTAGCTGCAGAACGGCTTCGGGGCCTTCGGGCAGTACGCGCGACGCTTCTCCGCATACCGCAGCAGTTCCGCGCACTCGGCGCACACCACGGGCGGCCTGCGCCCGTAGATGCCGAGTCCGGCGCCGTCGGAGGCGAGAGCGGTGCGCTGCGCGTCGGCATGGACGCCCCGGCAGTAGATCCGCGTGAAGTCGCCAAGCAGCCTGGTGTCCGAGCGCGCCTTCGCATCGCTCATCTTCTCGGCGAAACGGTCCTGCATCCTGGTCCACCCCTTGCGACGGGCCGGTGACGGTGCGATGTGGTTGTACTCCCGCGCGGTCCGGGGCACATTGACGTGTGTCAAACTCGGCACGGAATCGATCTAGGAGGAGCCGAGGGACCATGACCGGGACGCGTGCCGATGTACGCACCGCCCTGCGCGCCGTCCGTCTTTGGCGGACGGCCGACGACGACGCCGTGGACCTGATGGCCCGCGACGCCCGGGTCGAGGAGGTCGTGCGCGGGCGGGTCCTCGTGACCCAGGGGGACGTGGCGGACCGGCTCGGCATCGTGGTCCATGGATCGGTGAAGGTCTACAACCTGAGCGTGGATGGCCGTGCGCTCACGTTCGAGAAGGTCGGCAGCGGCGAACCCTTCGGGGCGATCGCCGCACTCGCGGGGTCGCGCTACCCGGCGACGGTCGAGGCCGCGACCGACGCCACGATCGCTTGGCTGCCGCGCGAAGCGCTCTTCAGGCTGCTCGAGGGCGATCCCGCTCTCGCGCGCACGCTCGTGGCAGACCTGGCCGGACGCGCCGTGAACCTGACCGCGGTCGCGGCGACGCAGAGCCTGGACGTCCCCTCGCGGCTCGCTGGCTACCTGTTCCAGCGCTCGCTCGAGGTGGGCCGCACCACGCCTGTGGGACTGGTCGTCGACCTGGGCATGAGCAAGGGCGATCTCGCGTCCGCGCTGGGCACAGTTCCCGAGACCCTGTCACGCGCGCTCGCCCGCCTGCGCGATGACGGCGTTCTCGAGGTGCGGGCACGCGACGTCGTCGTCAAGGACGTCGGCGCGCTCGCCCGACTGGGAAGCGGTTTCGAGAGGTAGCGCTACTCGCCCGCGGCGTGCTTCGCGTGCTCGGCCCTGGCGGCCTGCGCGCCCTTCTCCAGCGTACCCGCGAGCAGGAAGCCCCACAGCAGGATCGCGGAAGCGACCATCTCGCCGGCGTACAGGAAACCGGTGCCGCCGAGCCGGGCGAGCGACCCCGCGCCGGCGATCATGAGCGTGCCGATGATGATGAGCACGTTGGCCCACACCCGGTACCGGAACGCAGGCTTTGGCCAGAACTTGATGATGGACAGAACGCTGCCACCGAGCAGGAACAGCGAGCCGGGGATGTTGAACGGCAGCGACATCAGCCGCGGGAACGTCCCGCTGGCGCCGAGCCCGTTGCCGCCCACGATGATGCCGGCCTGCTTCAGCGCTTCAGGAACCAGCGTCACCGTCATGGTGCCGTACAGGAAGATCGCGAGGCACACGAGGTTGAAGCCGAGGTAGAGGTCGCCCCAGATGCGCTTCTTCGCGACGAGATAGACCGTCCCGTTGCCGAGGAATCCGACGAGGGACGCCGCCAGCACGATGTAGACGCGGTACAGCGACTGGTCCCAGCTGCCGGTGATACCGCTGTAGAACTCCATGATCGCCGCGACGGCGTAGAACAGGAACCCGATCGCCCACATGAGCTGGTGCATCTTGCGGCGCTCCACGTACTGCTTGAGCAGGAGCCCCACGTATACGAAACCGAGGAGGGCGGTGGCGAGCGGCCACGCCCAGTGCGACCAGATATCCATCAACGGCTCCCCTTCGGCTGTCCCCGCGTGCCTGCCCCAGCGTGTTCTGTTGTATCCGACACGGGGCGCGACGGCAAGCGGACTGAGCTTAGATGAAGTCTCTCTAATGTTCGCAGGGTTGGCACGCGCGTTGCTTTTTGTTCGGCAGAGGCTGGCGGCCTGCTCCTCCTCCCCCCTCGGGGCAGGGATCGCCGCCCTCTATGAGACGAGACGCGCTCCCCCCAGCGCGTCTCGTTCAACGAAGTTGCTCCGGCCCGGTAGCGCCCCCCGCTACCGGGCCGGGCGCGCTTTCGGCACCGGTGCGCTCGAGCGGGGCTCGGCTACAATCGGTGCGACCGCGTGACCGGCGGACTTCGGGGGCTTTCGTGGACGCGACCGAGCGCATCGTCAACCTGGCGTTCTACCTCGCTTCGGCACATCGTCCCGTCTCCGCGGCCGAGATCCAGGCCCACGTAGCGGGGTACTCCGCGAAGCAGTCGCCCGAGGCGTTCGGCCGGATGTTCGAGCGCGACAAGGAAGACCTCCGCGCTGCCGGACTCGTCCTCACCGTGGACCGCGACGACGTCGAGCGATACCGCCTCGACGAGGACGCGACGTTCGCGGGAACGGTGGCGCTCACGAGGGTGGAGGCGGTCGAGCTCCGCACGGCCGCGGCGGCGATGCTCGCCGACGCCTCGTTCCCCTTCACCGACGACCTGCGCCCCGCGATCGCCAAGGTCGTCGCGGCCGCGCACACTCCCGCCGGGCATGCCGGAGCTGTGCTTCCGTCGCCTTCGGCCGACGAGGCGCCTGAGGCACAAGGAGCTGCGGTGGCGGAGCTGGCCGCCGCGGTCGCCGCGCGCAAGCGGGTGGGCTTCGGATACACCGGCGCGCAGGGGCGTGGCTCGCAACGCGAAGTGGAGCCCTGGGGGTTGTTCGCGCGCGATGGCCGCTGGTACCTCGTCGCCTTCGACCCCGGAAGCGACGGCGTCCGGATCTTCGCCGTGTCCCGCATGACCGGGCTCTCCGTGGCGCCGAGGCCGAAGACCCCTGACTTCGAGGCCCCGGTGGGCTTCGACGTGACGAGCTACATGCTGATGCCGTTCCAGTACGGTCCCCGAGCGGTGGACGCGACGCTGCGCTTCAACGGCCCCGCGGCGCTCCGGGCGCAGGCGCTCGTCGCCGGGCAGGGCCGCTTGGCCCCGGAAGCCGCCGGCCGGTACGCGTGGACCGTGCCGGTCGCCAGCGAGGAGCTCCTCGCCCGCTGGATCGTGGCGCACGGACCCGGCATCGAGGTGGTCGCGCCGCCGAGCCTCGCCGCCCGCGTGCGTGACGGCCTTGCGGAGGTGGTCCGCATCCATGCCTGACGATACCGCGGCGCTCCGGGCACGCAGGCTGCTCACACTGGTGCCGTTCCTGCGGGAGCAGCGCGCGATCCCGATAGCCGAGCTGGCCGAGGCGGTCGGCTCGGACGAGGCGCAACTCGCCGCCGACCTGACGGTGCTGTCGGTGTGCGGCGGCGATGAGCGCGACCCGGCCCAGCTCGTCGGTGTCATCGTCGAGGACGGTGTGGCACAGGTCGTCGCGGACCTGCCCGCGCTCGAACGCCCGGTGCGCCTCACGCAGGCCGAGGCCCGGGCGCTCGTCACCGCGCTGCAGGCGATCGGCACGGCGCCCGATTCCGACCTCGCGGCCAAGCTGACCGAGTTCGCCGGTCGAGCGGTGGATCCTGAGGAGTTGGCCTCCACGGTACGCGCGGCGTTCGCGCCGAGCGGACAGGCGGCGCTACTGGCCGCTCTCAGCGTGCATGCCGAGAACCACGTCGCCGCGCGCATCGCCTACATCTCCGCCACCTCGGGGGCCGAGACGTCACGTGTGGTCCACCCCTACGCGCTGTACCGCTGGCGCGACGTGTGGTACCTCGTCGCGTTCTGCGAGACGACCGGCGAGGAGCGGACGTTCCGGGTCGACCGGATCACGGGCGTGGCGACGACCGGTGTGCACTTCGATCTCCCCGCGGGGTTCGTCGCGACCGCGAGCCCGCTCCCGGACCTGGACGCCCTGCCGCGCGCCACGGTCCGGTTCTCCTCCGACGCGCCGGACCTCAACGAGCGCGACTGGCCCGGGGCGGTCTTCGTCCGGGCGGACGACGGATCGGTGACCGCGGAGGTCCCGTATGCCGGGGAATCCTGGATCTCTCGCGCGGTCATAGCGCGACTCGGAGAGGCCGAAGTGCTCGAGCCCGCCCATCTGCGGGTCGCCGTCGCCGACTCGGCACGTAAGATGCTCGAAGAGGCGGCCGGCTAGCGGCCGCGCACGCCACGCTCGGGACGCATAACGGAAGAGGCACCATGGCAGGGCTCGACACCGATCCGCTCAGGCAGGCGCCCCGCCCGCACGACGGGCAGGCGCGCTGTCGCGTGTGCACCGATTCGGACGCCTCGGCCGAGCACGAATGGTGCGCCGCGGTCTCAGGGCTCGTCTGCCGATCGTGCTGCCAGCGCATCCTGCTGAACGATCTCGGGCGCGTCATGGCCGTGGCCGCCCGCGTCGTCGCCCTCGGCGACGACGCGGGCGACGACCTTGGCGCGTGTGCCACGTGCGAGCGGGGAAGGCGATGGCTGGCGCGCAACGCGTTGGGGCTGACCGACAGCCGGAGGATGCCGAGCTAGCTCGGACGCGAGGGGTCGCGTCGGAACGGTGACGGACGTCGCCCTACCGCCCGAAGCGTTCCCTCACCCGCGCGATGAGCTCGTCGGTCGGCAGCAGTTCCACGTCGCTCACCGGCAGCGCTTCGACGAACCGCCGCGCGTATCCCTTCCCGGCCGACAGCCGGCCGTCGGCGATCACCACGCACCCCTCGTCCGTTGAGCTGCGCACCAGCCTGCCGGCCGCCTGCTTGAGTTCCAGCACCGCCTCCGGCAGGTAGAAGTCGTCCCACGCTCGCCGGCCGAACCTGTCCTGGCGCTCCTCGTAGAGCGGGTCGCGAACGCGCCCGAACGGCAGCCGCGCGATGACGACGCAGCGCAGCGTGTCGCCTTTGGCGTCGAACCCCTCCCAGAACGACTTGGTCGCAAATAGCGAGAGCCGCTCGTCCGCGAGGAACTCGTCCCGGATCCGCTTGTTGGAAGCGCCGCGCCCCTGCAACAGCAGGCGAAGCCCCCGCTCCTCCAGCGGACCCGAGAGCCGGTCGTACAGCGCCTCCATCTCCCGCTTGCTCGTGAACAGCGTCAGTACGCTGCCTCCCATCGCCTCGTGCAGCCCGAGAAGCAGCCGCTCCAGCGCCGGCAGGTGGGAGGAGCCCCGGGGCTCGGGCATGTCGCTGGGCACGAAGACCGCCATCTGCCGGTCGAAGTCGTAGCTCGACTCGAGCCGCAGCGAGTCCCACGCGCCGTCCCCGAGCCTGTCGAGCCCGACGGTGCGTGCGAAGTGGCTGAAGTCGTTGCCGGTGGCCATCGTGGCCGACGTGAACACAACGGAGTGCGTGTCGGGATAGAACCGCTCGAGCAGCGCGCTGCCAACGTCCAGCATCGAAGCGCACACGGAGTCCCGCCGGTCGTCGCGCTTCTTCGAGACCTGCACGCTGTAGACGAACGACTCGTCGGCGCCGTCCAGGACCGCCTCGAGCCCGCCCAGCTGTTCGCTCAGACGCGAGAGCAGTCCCGCGAGGTCCGCGCGGGAGTCCACGAACTCGTCACCGGCCTCCTCGAGCACCGTGACCAGGTCGCGCCCGAGCCCGAGGATCGCCTCGAGCCGCCGGGCGAGCGAGTGGCCCACGCCCGCGGCGACGCTCCATTCCGTATGGTCGCGCAGCTCCGCGGTGACCCGCAGCTCCGCCGAGTCGTAGCCATCCTCCTCGACACGCAGGTCCTTGAGGAAGTCGAAGAACGAGCCCGCGATCGTGACGGTGGTGGCGACTTCGGTGCGCATCCGCGCGGCAAGCTGCTCCACTCGGTCTGCGAGGTGCTCCGCGCCGGTCTTGTGCGCGCGGGTGCGCACGCGCGCACGGACCGCGTCGACCGCCCCGCCACGCCCCTCGGTGTGGAGGGCGCCGAGCAGGGCGGTGAGCACCCGGTGGTCGGCCGTGACCGACAGCTGCTTTCGCGCTTCCGCCTCGGCCGCGTGAGCCTCGTCCACGATCCAGTAGCGCAACGGAGGAAGGATGCCCCCGGCGGCCGCGCGGTCCCGGAACAGCAGCGCATGGTTCGTGACCACGATGTGCGCTCCCACCGCGCGCCTGCGCACGCCGTGCAGGTAGCACAGGTTCGGGTAGAAGCGGCACCGCTTCCGCGTGCAGTCCTCCACGGAGCAGCCCACCCTGCGCTTGCTGTCGCTGGTCCAGTGCAGGTTCACGGAGTCCAGGTCGCCCCACGGCGACTGAGCCACCCATGCCAGCAGCGCCGCCAGGTTCGCGACCTCTTCGCCAGCCAGCTCGTCTTGTTCCAGCTGCCGGTCGATCTTCCGCAGACAGGGATAGTGCTCGTAGCCCTTCAGCGCGACGTAGCGCAGCTCGCCGCCGAGAGCAGCCGCCAGCTTGGGCAGCTCGGCGTGGACGAGCTGGTCCATGAGCGTGTTCGTCTTGGTCGCCACGCCGACGCCGAGCCCGTTCGCCATCGCGAACGTCGCCGCCGGCACGAGATAGGCGACCGACTTGCCGACGCCTGTGCCGGCCTCCACGGCGAGGTGCCGGCGGTTGGCGAAGGCGTTCAGGACCGCCTGGGCCATCGTGACCTGTTCCTCGCGGCTCTCGAACCCCTCGTACATCCGTCCTACGAGGCCGTCGGCGGCGAACTGCGCGAGCACCTCATCGGGATCGGGACAGACCAGCTCACGCTCGTCCGCGTCGGCGAGCCCCGGAAGCTGGTGCCCGCGCGTCGAGTCGGCCCGCAGGCGCCGCAGGTCGAGGGAACGTGCCTGCGATCGCGCCGCGGCCCCGCGCAGGGTGTCCCGCAGGTCCCACGCCGTCGACGGCGACAGGCCCACCACGGCGCCGAGCACCCCGACCGGCAGGTCGTCCAGCCCGGCGATGGCTATCCGCCATATCCGGAACATCGCCTCGACGTCGCCCGCGGCACGGTGGAACGGTTCCTCGATGCCGAACGCCTCCGCGAGGTCGCGCAGCCGGTGGCTTCGCAGTCTCGGGAGCGCCACGCGCGCGAGCTCGAGAGAATCGAGCCACCGGTTCGGAATCGAGACGCCCGCGCGCGCTGCGGCGTCCAGCAGGAACGTGCGGTCGAAGGAAGCGTGGTGCGCGACGATGTCGCGACTTCCCACGACCTGCACCACCTCGCGCACGACCACATCGATCGACGGGGCGCCTTGAAGCAGTTCTTCGTCGATGCCGGTCAGCAGCGTGGTGTCGTGCGGGACCGAGCGCCCCGGATCGACGAGCGACGAGTAACGGGCGATCACCTCGGCACCGCGGGCCACGAGGACCGCCACCTCGATGATGCGGTCCTTCCTGGGGTCGAACCCGGTGGTCTCCAGGTCGAGGTACGCGATCTCGTCCTCGAGGCCGCCGCCTTCGGCGGCCAGCTCGGGCAAACGCGCATAGGCGGCGGCGACCTCGGCGTCGGTCCCCGGCGCGAGGTATGCGGCGAGCGCGTCGGGGACCGCGCAGAGCTTCGCGTGCGTCATGGCTGCGACGATAGCACGGGGCCCCGACACCGTTGCGGTGTCGGGGCCCCGACGGATGACGCTGGTGGTCAGGCGGCTACTTGGGCTCACCGGACACCGGGATGCGCTTGTCGACGAGCCACGTGCTGTTGGCCTTCACGAACGTCCAGGTCGTGTTCCAGATGCCGTTGGTTCCCAGGTCCTGACGAGCGACGACCGTGGCGTCCGTGCTGCCGCTGACGTCGGAGAAGATGCTGAACGCGGTCATGCCGTACATCTGCTCCTGCGTCTGCTGGAACGCGGCGACCGTCTGGCCCTGCTGGCTCGCGGCGGGCTGCATCTTGAATGCGACGTCCCACTTCTTGTCCAGGATCGCCTGGTAGTAGGCGGCCACGAACGCCTTCGGCGTCTGGGACGACGGCACCTTCGTAGCGGTCGCGGCATCGAAGCCGATGCTCGAAGAGGACATGCCCTGCTGTGACGTCGTGGTCGGAGCCGAGGCTGCGGGGGTGTTCGAGGTCTGTGCCGTCTGAGCGCCGTTGTTACCGTTGAGACTGAGTATGACGACACCGACGAAAGCAACCAGCAGGACGACGACCGTCGCTGCCAGGATCATCACGGTGCGGTTCGTGTTGTTCTCCGCCATTGTGTTATCCGATCCCTTCACTTCTGTGTGCTTGCCTGAACTGGCGCGGGTGCGCCCGTGTAAGGATATACGCAGCTCGCGGCATCGTACAGGCGCGGACGGCGCTACACTCGTGCCGTATGACGACCGGTGTGACGTGCAGGTTCGCAACTGCCGTGCCGAATCGCTCAGGAGACCCTTTCGAAGGAGACGGACGTGGCGCGCGTGCACAGCGTGTTCGAGGTGATCGGACCGGTCATGATCGGTCCGAGCTCGTCTCACACCGCAGGCGCCGTCCGGCTAGGCCGGCTGGCCCGTTCCGTCTTCGGCGAGACGCCCGTGTCCGCCCGGATCACGCTGCACGGCTCGTTCGCGTCCACAGGGCGCGGCCACGGCACCGACCTGGCGCTCGTGGCGGGCCTGCTCGGCTACGCCCCGGACGATCCCCGCATACGGGTCGCGGACGCTGAGGCGCGAGCGGCCGGGCTGGCCTTCACCTTCTCCGACGACGACCTGGGCGAGGTGCACCCGAACACGGCCCGGATCGGCATGACCGGCGCCGACGGCAGGACGGTCACGGTGCAGGGGTCCTCGATCGGCGGCGCCGACGTGATACTCACCGGCATCGACGACTTCGACGTCGCGATCACCGGCGAGCTTCCTGTGCTGGTCGTCGAGCACCACGACCAGCCGGGGGTCATCGCCTCGGTCTCCGCCATCCTGGCGCAGCACGGCGTCAACATCGCGAGCATGGAGGTCTCCCGCGAGCGGCGCGGAGCCCGGGCGCTCATGATCATCGAGACCGACCAGCCGGTGGCCGCGGGCACGGTCGAGGTTGTCACCGCAGCCGACGCCGTGGCCAGCGTGCGCGCTGTCCCCTCCGTCTGACCGCTGTGCCTACGCCAAGTCGTCGCCGCGCGGACAGGTCCGCGAACCGCACGATGCGCACGCGCCCGAACACGACGTGATCAGGAGCGCGTGACATCTGGGGCACCGGATCTCTCCGATGGCCACCGCAAGACCGCACACGGGACAGGCGCGCTGCGCGTCGCGGAGCGGCGCGCCCGCGGCCGGCTGGCCGCCACACACGTCTCCCGAGCCGCTCTCGACGTCCTTGTCAGCCATCACACGCCTCCGAACAGCCGGATCACCTGGTGAACGATCCCGCCGAGCAGGAAGGCCGACCCGAGCGAACCCGCGAACAGGCCGATGAGATAGCGCCAGCCCCGTTCCTTCAGCACGACCAGAGCGCTCGCCATACACGGCACGAACAGCGTGATGGTCACCATGGCCACCAGCATCTGCGAGCCCACGAGGTGCATCGAGAAGAAGCCGGCGGCGCCGAAGTCGCGCCGTATGAGACCCATAACGAACGCGGTCGCGGTATCGGGGGGCAGGCCGAGCCATCCGGAGATGAGCGGCTGGGCGGCCATGATGATCCACGCCAGCACACCCGTCACCTTGAGCAGCCCGAGGAAGAGCGTCCCTCCGACGAAGAACAGCGTCACCTCCCGCATGAAGCCCCATACCTTGACGCCCGTCTTGCGGGCGATGTTGTCGAGCCGTGGGAGCCGGAGCGTGGGCAGGTCGATGAGCAGGCTCGTCGACTCGCCGGGAACGAGCTTGTTCAGTGCGGTCCCGAGCGCCACGAACACGGCGAGCAGGATCAGGAAGTACGCCACCGTGTACATCGGCTGGACGGTCGCCATCAACGCCGCCACGATCCCCAGCTGGGCCGAACACGGCACCGCGATCGCCATCAGCGTGGTCGCGATGAAGCGCTCGCGCCGACTGCCGAGGATCCGAGTGGTGAGCGTCCCCATCGTCACGCAGCCCAGACCGAGGATGAGCGGGATCACCGCCCTGCCGTTGAGTCCCATCGAGCCCAGGGACCGGTCCGCGAGCGCGGCGATCCTGGGCAGGTAGCCTGTGTCCTCGAGCAGCGACAGCAGGAAGTAGAAGCCGGCCACGAGCGGCAGGATCACGCCCAACAGGGTCGCCGGGGTCATCGTGAGTATCCCGAACTGCCCTGCGAGCAGCTCGAACACCGGCGAGCCGGGCGCGAACGCATGCCCGACGATCCCTTGGACGAACGGGTACCACTGACCCTCGAAGATCGAGCCCTGGAGGAACCCGACGAGGTTCCCGGCTATCCACTGCCCGACCACCAGGTACATCACGCCCAGAAGCGCGATGAGCATCGGTATGCCGGTGAGCGGGTGCATCATCCACATGGAGACCTTCGCTTTGAACGACGCTCCGCGGATCTCCTCGCGCACGACGTGCCCCGCCAGATCGTCGACGCGCGAGCGGCGGCGGGTGTAGATCTCATCGCGCATCGTGCCCGCCCTGACTCCATGGCGCTCCGCGACCGCCGCGTCGCCCTCGAGGAAAAGCAGAGCCTCCGCACGGTCCGGAATCAGGGCCTGCGCCTCCACCAGCGGTCCGAGCAGTTCGGGGTCGGGGTGTCCGGGACGCGCGCGATCCAGGGCGGCCTTCAGCTCGCTGATGCCCTTGCCCTGCACCGCGACGGTCTCTATCACCGGCACTCCGAGCAGGTCCTCGAGAAGGTCGCGGTCGATCGCCACGCCCGCGCTCCGCGCCTCGTCGGCCATGTTGAGCGCCACGACCATCGGGATGCCCATGTCGGCCAGCTGCAGCGTGAGGAAGAGGTCCCGCTCGAGGTGCACGGCGTCGACGACGTTGACGATGCGCCCGGCGAACAGGATGACGTCGCGCGCGACCGTCTCTTCGTCGTTGAAGGAGGAGACGCCGTAAACTCCGGGCGTGTCCAGGACGTCCAGGTCGCCGAAGCGCCCGCGCGTCAGCTCGACTGTGGTGCCGGGGAAGTTCGAGACGTCGACGTAGGTTCCGGTCAGCGCGTGGAAGACGACGGACTTGCCGACATTCGGGTTGCCCACGAGCACGATGGAGTCCCGCCCGGTGGGCGTGTCGCCCCCGGGCTGCCAGCGGGCGGCCATGCGCTCGCTACTCCGTCGCTGTCGCCGCGCGGACGCCTATGCGGCGCGCGAGCTCGCGTCCCACGGCGATCTCCTGGCGTCCGGCCCGCAGCACGATCGGCCCGGCGGGTATGCGAGTGATGCACGCGACGCAGGCCCCTTCGGACATGCCGAACCTCAACGCCGTCACCCGCGCGCCCTCATCGTCCACGCTCGTGACCACGAACCGGTCGCCTGCGCGCGCATCGGCCAGCGTGCACCGCGCGCACGGTCCGCTGCCGTCGATCTCTTCGCGCCACTCCGCCATCTCCGGCTCCATATTCCCTAGGCCTCCCGCTGTTCAAGCTTCTGACCTGCAGTCTTAGTGTGTGCTAATTCCTACCGATACCGTAGACTAACAGCGTCAGCGCCCTGCGTCAAGCCTGCGCCCCCGGGGCTCGGTGCTACCATCGAGAACGCCGGGGCACCGCCCCCGCGCACTCACGGATCCGGAGGAAGAATGTCGTATTCGCACATGTCGGACCTGGTCGCGGACGCGATGGCGAGCGGCTCGCTCGGCGAGGCGGTCATAGCCCGCGAATGCGAGGAGACCGGCGCGTCCCGCGATGACGTCCTGGCCCGCTTTCTGGACGCCCTCGACGTCATGGAGGCCTCCGTCGAGGCGGGCCTGCGCGGCGACGCGCGGTCGCGCTCGGGGTTGGTCGGCGGTGACGCCCGCCGGGTGGCCGAGGCAAGTCACGCTCTAGCCGGCGACACGCTTGCTCGTGCCATAGCAGCTGCGCTCGCGGTGGCCGAGGTCAACGCCTCGATGGGCCGCATCGTCGCAGCCCCCACCGGCGGCGCGTCCGGGGTGCTTCCCGGCGTGCTGTTGGCCGTAGCGGAGTCCGTGGGCGCCGGCCGCGAGCGCGTAGCGCTCGCGTTGGCAGCCGCCGGCGGCGTCGGCGGCGTGATCGCCGCCAAGGCATCGCTTTCCGGCGCCGCCAGCGGCTGCCAGGCCGAGATCGGCGCCGGCGCCGCGATGGCTGCGGCGGCGGCGGTCGAGCTCGGCGGCGGGACGCCCGGGCAGGCGGAACACGCTGCGTCGCTGGCCCTCCAGGGGCTGCTCGGCCTCGTGTGCGATCCGATCGGTGGCCTCGTGGAGGTCCCGTGCGTGGCGCGCAACGCGACCGCCGCGGGCGTGGCTCTCGCCGCCGCCCAGATGGCGCTTGCCGGCGTCGAGTTCCCGGTCCCGTTCGACGAGGTCGCCTCGGCGATGGGCTCGGTCGGCAGAAGCCTGCCGCCGTCGCTGCGCGAGACCGCTCTCGGCGGCCTGGCCGTCACGCCGACCGGCAGGCGGCTCGCCTCTTCGCTCTGAGAGCAACGGACACACGAAGGCCCCCGGGAGATCCCGGGGCCTTCTCGCGCTAGCCAGCCGGACGGCCGGGCTCTACTTCTTGACCTTGTTGTAGAACGACTGATCGACCAGCTGTGAGTAGCTGTACGGCTTGACGAAGTAGCCGGCCTTGGTCATGTAGGAGACGACGTCCTTCATGAAGACCGGACTCGCCTGCGGATCCACGTCGATCAGGTTCGCAGCGGTCGCGATCACCGGGGCGCCGAAGTACTTCTGTCGCCATTCGGTGTACGTGTCGAGGAGCGGCTGCTTGTAGTCACCCACCGTCAGGGCCTGCTGGGAGGCGTCGTAGTCATGGCCAAGAGCACTCCAAGCGTGACCATCCCTCGTGCACGCACAGTTGTCCCCTGTCCCTGGCCCATCCCGTAGCGAGCTTTCTCGCGCGGGAGAGAGTAGCGCGAACGGTGCCAATCCGCTGTCCTTGCACGAACTCAAGCCGCTGGTCACGCACAGGCACGATCGGATATGCAGGGAGGCCCGTCCCTGCATACAGGGACGGGCCTCACGCATGATGCGCGTTGGATCGGCGGGAAACCCCGCGGGGGTCCGCCCCGTGCTTCACGACCTTGTCGTAGAAGCTCTGGTCCACCAGCTCCGAGTACTTGTATGGGGTCTTGAACTAGCCGCACTTGACCATGTAGTCGTACACACCCTGGAGGAAGACCGGGTTCGCCTGAGCGTCGATCCCCTTGGGCAGGGCCACGTTCACCGGAGGGCCTGAGTACTTCGTCTTGTACGCGGTGAGCAGGTCGAGCGCGGGCTGCTTCCAGTCGCTGGTCTTGAGCGCCTGCTGCACCGCGTCGTAGTTCTGCTGTACGACGAGCTGGACGATGTCCGGGTGCTTCTCCACGATGTCCCGGCGCACGATCAGCACGAACCTCGGCTGCTTGCCGCCCCAGACATCCTCGGTGTTCCCGATCGCTTTGAAGCCGAAGTCCGTCTGCAGCTGCTTGACATACTTGGACCGGGCGAAGGCGGCCGAGAAGTTGCCGGTCGTGAGCTCTTGCAGGATCGAGGCAGGCCACGACATCAGGATCTTGACCGTGCCGCCGGCCGACTCGGTGGCCATCCCGACCTTCTTGAGCATCTCGTTGAATGCGGCCTCGGTGCTGAAGCTCGGATTCATGATCCCGACGACCTTGCCGTCGGGATCCTTCAGTGTCTTCACAGCGGGCGCGGCGAGCAGGTCGGTGCCCTCAGTGGCCGACGCGTCGACGATCACGTAGTCATTCCCGACCCTGTACAGCTCCTGCTGTCGGGACTCGTAGCCGCTCCAGAGCTCAGGGAGCTGGTCCATCGGGACCCACGCGAAGTCGTAGTAGCCGAGGTAGATGTTCGGCAGGATCTTGTTGTCGCCATCATCGTCGATCTTGACGAACTTGTAGCCGGTGCTGGCGGCGGCTGCATTCAGCGTCCCGCCGTTCTTGTCGAACATGTAGTACGCGGCCGGGTTCACCGTGGAGATCGACGTCGAAAGGAACTTGAACGTCTTGGGGTCGGACGCGGGGTAGACGCGGTCGAGGATGCCCTGGTCCTTCTCCGGCTTGAACCACTTGTTGTCGGACGGCTCGCCGTCCATTTTCGCGTGCGGGTAGTCGGCCGGGTTGTAGACCGGACCGCCGTCCAGGTAGAGCTTGGTCTTGCCGACCATGATGAACGCTTCGGCGCCCCTAGTCATCTCGGTCGCTCCGGGGGTCGCTGGCGCCTGGGTCGACGCGGGCGCACATCCCGCCACGACCATGAGCGCCAGGATCATCAAAGCGAACAGTGGTGCCAAACGTCTCATGTCTCACCCCTTCAGAGTCTTCCGTCTGCTTGCGGTAGCTCACCTCGAGTGGTACAGCGGCGCGCCCAGTGGAGGATACCGAGAGCCGCACGCGCCCTGGTACGGCCCCGGTCCGAGGCGATGGCTCGCACAGGAAGCCCGATTGCCGCACACCGCCGTGCGGTGTACGCTGCTCGACGCGAGAGGGAGTAGCGCCCGCACGGAAGTGCGGGGGCAGGCCGACAATCTCGGGCGCATCGCGCCCCGGCCCTGCCGCCACCCCACAGGTGATTGCGAGACTCTCGGCAGCGGGTACCGTCGATGTATGGCGGTGTCCGCTGCCGAGAGTCTCTTTCTTTGGAAGGGGCACGGAGAGCCATGAGCGACGACAGGCGCGCTGCTTCCCTCTACCACGTCAGGACCGCGAAAGAGGTCATCGCGGAGCTGGGCAGTGACGCGGACGCCGGCCTCAGCGCGCACGAGGCGCTGCTGCGGCACGAGCTCTTCGGTCCCAACGTCCTGCGGGCCTCCACGAGAACGCCGCCGTGGAGGCTGTTCCTGGGGCAGTACAACGACTTCATGATCTGGGTGCTCCTTGCCGCGGTCGCCGTCTCCGCCTTCGAGGGACAGGTGGTCGAGGCGGTGGCGATCGGCGCGATCCTGTTGCTCAACGGCGTTCTCGGCTTCGTCCAGGAGTTCCGGGCGGAGAAGGCGCTCGAAGCGCTCGAGCAGATGTCCGCCCCGGTCGCGACCGTCGTCCGCGACGGACGGGAGAGCGACATCCCCGCCGTCGAGCTCGTCCCCGGTGACGTGGTCCTGCTGGAGGCCGGTGACCGCGTACCCGCGGACGGGCGGCTCATCGAAGCGGTCGTGCTCAGGATGGAGGAAGCGTCGCTCACCGGTGAGAGCATGCCGTCGAGCAAGGTCGTCGGGGTCGTGGAGGACCCGGAGGCGGCGCTCGGTGACCGCGTGAACTCCGTGTTCGCCGGGACTTCCGTCGCGGTGGGTCGCGGCCGCGCGGTAGTGACCGCCACCGGACAGGCGACCGAGATGGGCAGGATCGCCGACCTTCTGGACGCGCAGGAGGACTCCAAGACGCCGCTTCAGGACGAGCTGCGTCGCGTCGGTCAGGTCATCGCCGTCATGGTGCTCGCCATCGCGGCCCTCGTGTTCGTCGTCGAGGCATGGCGCTCGTTCTCCTCCCCGGACGGGCCCTCGATCACGACGGCTCTGCTCGTGGCCATCTCGCTGGCCGTCGCCGCCATCCCGGAGGGGCTCCCGGCGATCGTGACCGTCGCCCTCTCGCTCGGCGTTCGCAAGATGGCCGGCCGAAACGCGATCATCAGGCGGTTGCACGCCGTTGAGACGCTGGGGTCCACCAGCTTCATCTGCTCGGACAAGACCGGCACTCTGACCCGCAACGAGATGACTGTTCGCCGCATGCTGGTGGGCGTGGACGCCGCCTGTATCACGCCGGACTTCGCCTTCGCGCCCGACGACCAGGAACCGATGCATGCCGATCGCGAGCTGCTGCTCGGCATCGCCGCATCGTGCAACGATGCGCACTTCGGGGCGGATGGCGCGCTCCTTGGGGACCCGACCGAGACCGCCCTGATCGTCGCGGAGCGCGGGCTCGCTGCCGACCCGGTGCGGCTGCTCCGCATCGCGGAGGTGCCGTTCGACTCGCAGCGCAAGCGGATGACGACGGTCCACGAGACCGCCGACGGCCGCGTCGCCTACGTCAAGGGCGGCGCGGACGTGCTGTTCGACCTGTGCACCCGCGCCCTGATCCGCGGGGATGTGGTCGACCTGACGCCGGAGCTGCACGAACGCCTCCACGCAGCGAACGAGTCGCTCGCCGCGGCCGGCTATCGCACTCTGGCCTTCGCGTATCGCGAACTTGAGCCCGACGAGGACGTCATCGATGAGGGCGTCGAGCGCGACCTGGTCTACGTCGGCGTGATGGGGCTGCTCGACCCGCCGCGCCCGGAGGTCGCGGCCGCCATCGAGGAGTGTCACGCCGCCGGCATCAACGTCGCGATGGTCACCGGCGACCATGCCCTGACCGCACGCGCGATCGGTACGGAGATCGGGCTCCTCGAAGGCCATCGCGTGCTCACAGGCGCCGAGATAGCGGGCATGACCGACGACGAGCTGGCTGACGTAGCGGAAGACGTGCGCATCTACGCGAGGGTCGACCCCGAACACAAGCTGAGGATCGTGGACGCGCTGAAGCGTCGCGGGCACGTCGTCGCGATGACAGGGGACGGCGTGAACGACGCTCCTGCGCTGAAGCGGGCCGACATAGGCGTGGCGATGGGGCTCATCGGCACCGACGTCAGCCGCGAGGCGGCCGACATGGTGCTCGCGGACGACAACTTCGCCACGATCGTCGAGGCGGTGCGCCAGGGCCGCGTCGTCTTCGACAACCTGCGCAAGTCGATCCTCTTCCTGCTGTCGTGCAACATCTCCGAGGTCGCCATCGTGTTCTCCGCGGCGCTGCTGTTCGCCGCGCCCGCGCTGCTCCCCCTCCAGCTGCTGTGGATCAACCTGGTGACGGACGGACTCCCCGCCCTTGCTCTGGGCGTCGACCCGGGCTCGCCGCGCGTGATGGAGCGCAGGCCTCGCGGTGCCGGTGAATCGATCCTGAACCCGAGACGCCGGTTCGATGTCGTGATGCAGGGGCTGCTGATCACGCTCGGAGCGCTGATCATGTTCATCGGCTCCAAGACCGGATGGATCCCTACGGATAGCGCCGCGCACGCTCAGACGATGCTCTTCACGACCATGGTGCTCACGCAGCTGCTCCACGCGTTCAACTTCCGGTCGGAGAGCCGGTCGGTCTTCCGGCTCGAGTCGCTTCGGAACCGCTGGCTCGTCATGGCGTTCGTCGGCTCGATGGCCCTGCAATCGGCGGTCATCTACATCCCGGCGCTCCAGCGCGTGTTCAGCACCCAACCCCTGGGGCTGCGCGACTGGATCGCCGTGGTATTTGCATCGTTGGTGCCCCTTGTTGCCATCGACGTGATGAAGGTCGTGCGCGCCCGGAGTACCAGCCGCTGACACTCTCCTGCACCCCGCTCGTCGGGCACTTGCCCCGCAAGGGCAGCGATTCCGTACGATGAGCGGGTGATGGCGACGAGGGGCGCCCGGCGAGTCGTCCCGCAGGCCGAGGGGGAACGGGTGGACGGAGTGTCCGAATCACGGTCCCGCATCTGGCGACGCTGGATCCCGGACTCGATCGGCGCCCGCCTCATGTTGACCGGGGCGGTGCTCGCCATCGCCATGACCGCTGCCACGATCGGGATCGACATCTGGCTCGTCTCGTCCCAGGTCGACGCGTGGGCGCGAAGCGACTTCGCCACGAGCTTCCGGGGGGTCGACTCCCTGCTCGCTCTCGAAAGCGGCGACATCCGGACCAGCGTGGACAGGGTGGCCACGACCCCCGACTTCCAGAGTCTGGTCCAGGCGTCGGATCCCGTCGGCTTGGCATCGCGCTACAGCCACATCTTCCGGTCGGACACGATCGGCTACGCGGTCGTCGCCCTCGACTCATCGGGCGCCGTTCTGACTTCGAGTGCCAGCACCTCGGATGTCGAGACGCTCGCGGCTCTGGCTCGAGCGAGCCTGTCCAAGGAGACGACCGGCCTCGTCTCTCTGGGAGGGACGACGGCCGTCGTCTATGGCCGTCCCGTGCCGGCGGTGGGCACATCGGAGACGGTCGGATACCTGATCGCAGTGCGCCTGTTCGGCGAGAGCCAGGCCATCCAGTTCGCGACCGTGACCAGCCCCATCAGCATCTCGATCGAGCCCCCGGGGTTCCGGCCCGAAGGAGTGTCGCTGACGGACCAATCCGTGGGCGCGGTCACGTTCAGCTCGGGCGCCACCGCGGGAGCAGCGATCGCCGTACGCGACCTGCCCGCGATAGGCGGAGGCAGCGCCGGCGTCATCGAGCTGCGGAACACCGACCCCCGGGCCATGCGGGTGACGGACATCGCAGCGCGCTCCGCCCTCTTGTCGGGGGTCGTGGCGATACTCATCGGCATCGGGTTGGGAGCGTGGCTGACCGGCGTCATGCGCCGCCCCGTTCTCCAGATGAGCGAGCACCTGCGGACGCAGGGCTATCTCGCGGCGGAGGGCGTCGGTTACACCGCGGACGACATCTCGGAGGACATGACGCTGCCGGTGGAGTTCCGCGACTTGGGAACGGTCATGCATGAGATGCTGCAGCATCTGAACACCCGTCAGGCCGAACTGCGGAGCGCCATCCGCGAGGCGGAGTACGCGCAGGAGACGATGAGCGTCGTCGTCAACGAGTCGACGGAAGCCAAGCTCGTGCTGCAGGACGGCCGCATCGCCGCCGCGAACCCCGCGGCCGCGTCCACGCTCGGCCTTCCCGTGAGCCAGCTCACGGACCTCACCGCGTTCGAGGCGATGCACGGGGTCGAGATCCGGGGAGAGGAAGGTACCCACTACGACGCGGACGCTCTGGTCGAGCGCGCACTCGATGAGCCGATCACTGTGTCCATCACGGAGCCTGGGCGCCTCGAGCACTGGTACGTCGTGGACGCTGTCAGGGACGAGGACGACCTGCACCGCCGCACGCTCCTCACCGCTCGAGACATCACGGAAGAGCGACGCCTCTCGCTCATCAGGGCGGAGATCATCTCGATCGTCGGCCACGACCTCAGGTCGCCTCTCACTGTTGTGATCGGCTACCTCGACCTGCTGACCCGCCCGATGACCGAGGAGCAGCGGCTCAAGGCGATCGACACCGCCCGCCGCAACGCCGGCCGCATGGCCGACCTTCTGGAAGATCTCCTCACGGCCACGAAGGCCGAAGAGCTGCTCGCCCCATCCGCGCTGGTCCCGACACAACTCGTCGCTCTGGCCGAAGAGGTCGTCGGCTCGATGGGCCCGACGCATGCCGAACGGGAACTGCTGCTCGACGCGCAGTGCGACCCCGTGGTCCTCGGCGAGGAGAAGCGTCTGCGGCAGGTCCTCGTGAACCTGGTCACCAACGCCTTCAAGTACTCCCCCGACACCGACCCGGTCCTCGTGCGCGTCCGGTGCGATGAGAGCAACGCCTTCCTTGAGGTCGTGGACCACGGTCCCGGGATCCCAGCGGAGGATCGCGAGCACGTGTTCGAGCGCTTCGCCCGCCTCGCCACCACCGCGAGCCGCCCGGGCCTGGGTCTCGGCCTCTACATCGTGAGCATCATCGCGCACAACCATGGCGGCAACGCGGTCGTCGAAGAGACTCCGGGCGGCGGAGCGACCTTCAGCGTCAGCCTGCCGTTGGTCGGACACGTCGTCGAGGGCGAGACACGTCTGGACGCCTAGGCGGCACCGATCGATCCGCGCTCGCGGAACGAAGTCCGAAGACTAGCCCCGCCGCGCCTTCCAGCTCTCCAGACCGAGGCCTACGAGCCTTTCGCACAACTCCGGGAATCCGATCCCTGCGGCGGCCGCCGCGTCCGGGAGCAGGCTTGTCTTCGTCATCCCTGGGATCGTGTTCGTCTCCAGAAGGAACACCGATCCCTCAGGCGTGACGATCGTGTCCGAGCGCGACACGCCCGAGCACCCGAGCGCGCGATGCGCCTCGACGGCGAGGCGCTGGCACTCGATCCGCGCCTCCTCGCTAACTCCTGCCGGGATGATGTGCCGCGACATCCCCGGCACGTATTTCGACTCGTAGTCGTAGAAGTCGTGCACTGGGACGATCTCCAGTGTCGGGAGAGCCACCGGCTCGTCGTTCCCTATGACACCGACGGTGACTTCGACACCCTCTTCGAACCGCTCCACCAGCACGAGCGGGTCGAACCCGAAAGCGAACTCGATGGCGTCACGCAGGGATGCCGGATCGGCCACGATCGTCATGCCGACCGATGAGCCCTCGTTCGCGGGCTTCACAACGGTATGCGGCCCGAGGGCCGTGGTGATCCCCTCGATGTCGAACGGTTCGGAGCGGCGGACAACCTGGTAGGCGGGACTGGTGAGCCCGTAGGTCGCGTAGACGTGCTTCGTCATCACCTTGTTCATCGCAACAGCGCTGGCCATCACTCCGGAGCCGACGTACGGGAGGTCCAGCAGCTCGAGAAGCCCCTGGATCGTGCCGTCCTCGCCGAATCGGCCGTGCAGCGCTATGAAGACGACATCAGGGGCCGAGGTCACGATCCCGTCGATGAAGCCCGGCTCGCCCGTGTCGACCGTCGAGACCGCGAAGCCGCGGGACGCGAGCGCGGCCGCCACTTGGGCCCCGGTGTTCAGCGACACCTCCCGCTCGGCGGACCGTCCACCCAACAGGACGGTGACCCGCATCGGCTCCTTCTCACCCATCGCAGTTTCCCTTGGTCGTCTAGCCGATGACGCCGGCGTGGTGCAGGTCCAGCACGAGCAGTCCGACCCACCACAGGGCGACGCCGCCTGCGGTCCAGATCAGAGCCCGGGTCCAGATCGCGAGTCCGAGTCCGACCCGTTCATCTTGCCCGGCGCGCGACCGCGCGACGAGCCACACGACCAGACCTGTCACGAGACCGATGAATGCCAGCGCGGCTCCGCCCAGCACGAGGACCCCGTAGGCGATGCCGTCGGCGAAGGTCGCCGCCGGGGCGCGCCACAGCGCGATCACGGCAGCAAGGGTGAGGATCGCCCATGCGGCGTCGACGGCCCAGAACGGCGCCTTGGTCCACACCCTCCGCAGCAGCGGCTTCGGAGCCGCGGGCTCGACTTCCTCTTCGACCGTTTCGACAGGCTCTTCGGCAGCGGTCATGGAGGGCTCTTCGCCTTCCGCGGCCTGCGCGGCCTCTGCGTCCGCTTCCTCGGCCGTCTCTGAGCCGGCGAGCTCGGACACGAGCTCGTCGAGCGTGAGCGGCGGCTCGGGTTCGGCTTCCGCCTCGGACTGCGGCCGCGGCTCGGCTTCCGGCCGCGGCTCGGGTTCGGGCTCGGGCTCGCGCTCCGGCCCGGGCTCCGGGACCGCAACGGCCGCCGGCTCGGACGCAACGGCCGTATCGGGGATCTCCACGCCTTCGGCCGCCTCGATCTCCGGCTCGCTCGCGGTGTCGCTCATCTGTCTCCCCTTTGGATCGGATGGTGCTCTCTCGGCAGTCTATGCGAGCGCCAACGCGCACACAACGCGCGCCGCCGCACTCGGTCCTGGCGTCGGACTCCACACGTTCTTCACATCATCGCAGGTCAAGGCGGGTAGACTAGTTTCCAAACCAAGGAAGAAGAGGTGCAATCGTGAGCGACTTCCAGACAGACTCCACCATACCCGTACCGGAACCGGTAGCGGCCTTGCAGAGCGACCCGGTTCCCGAGACGCCCATGTCCGGATCGCCTGTGGAACCGGCCGCCGTGACGCCGCCCGAGGAGAAGGTCCCCGCGTACGCGGGCGAACCCGCCGACGTTACCGTTCCCGTGCCTGCGCCCGCGCGCCCGCGACACACCGGACGCGTGTTCGTGATAGCGCTGCTGGTCGTCGTGCTCTCAGGGGCGGCCGGCGGGGCCGCTGGCTACTTCGCCGCCGGGTTCTCGGGCAGGAACACCGTCACCATGACCACGGTCGGCACCCCGCTGAGCATGAACGCCTCCGACGAGCCGATAGCCGCGGCCGCGGCAGTGGCGCTCCCGTCGGTCGTCAACATCGACGTCACGGGCAGCACCACCGTCGACGGGCTCCCGTCCGGCCATCCCGGCGTGCCTTCAGGAGGCACCGGCTCCGGCATCGCGTACAAGGCGGCCCCGGACGGCGGCACCTACATCCTCACGAACGACCACGTCGTGTCCGGCGCGACCAAGATCGTCGTCACCCCCGCGAGCGGTGACCGGGTGACCGCGACCCTGGTCGGCACCGATCCTCAGACCGACATCGCCGTTGTGAAGGTGTCGATCGCGCTGCCGCTGATCACGATCGGCGAGTCCGAAGGGATCGTCGTCGGTCAGACCGTCGTGGCCATCGGCTCACCGTTCGGCTTCCAGCACTCCGTGTCCAGCGGCGTGATCTCGGCCCTCCACCGTTCGATCACCACCGGTTCCTCGACCGACACGACCACGTCGGCGTACCCGCTCGTCGACGTCATCCAGACCGATGCCGCGATCAACCCGGGCAACTCCGGCGGCGCTCTGGTGGACCGTCTGGGTCGCCTGCTCGGGATCAACTCCGCTATCTACACCGACTCCGGCAGCAGCGCCGGCGTCGGGTTCGCCATCCCGTCCAAGACCGCCGTGCGCATAGCCGACGAGCTCATCGCGGGAGGCAAGGCGACGCACCCGTTCCTCGGCGTCGAGGGAATGACCGTGAGCGACGCGGAGGCGACGGCTGCCGGCCTGCCGAAGGCTGAAGGCGCGATCGTCCAGAGCGTCATCGCGGACACTGGCGCGGCCCGCGCCGGGCTGAAGAAGGGCGACATCGTCACTGCCCTCGACGGGCAGCCGATCCGCACGATGGACGACCTGATCCTGGCGGTCAGGCGCGCCCAGGTCGGCGACCAGGTCACGCTCACGGTGTGGCGAGACAAGGCGTCCATCTCGGTCATCATGACCGTCGGCGACAAGCCCGCCACGCTGAACTGAGCGGTGAGGCCCTCCTGCTAGAGTGAGGGCCATGGATCAGCGAATCGACATCGGCGGTCTGGACCGCGAAGCGATCGCGAGGCTCGTCGCCGAGTTGGGTCAGGCGACGTATCGCACGCGCCAGTTGGTGCGGTGGCTCTATGCGCGGCGCGCTGTTTGCTTCGAGGACATGTCCGATCTCCCGGCCGAGCTTCGCGCGGCGCTGATCGAGCGCTACTTCGTCGGCGCGGCGGAGACGGTCGCGAGACAGAAGTCGGCCGACGGCGCGCGCAAGTATCTCGTCCGGTTCCCCGACGGCGTCAGCGTCGAGACGGTGGGGCTCCCCGACAAGGACCGGCTGACCGTGTGCTTCTCCACCCAGGCGGGGTGCGCCATGGGCTGCAGCTTCTGCGCCACCGGCCGCGCTGGCTTCGTCCGGGACCTCAGCCCGGGTGAGATGGTCCGTCAGGTCATGCTGGTCGCCCACGACTTCGGCCACCGCGTCACGAACGCGGTGGCCATGGGCCAAGGCGAACCGTTCGCGAACTACGACGCCACTCTCGGAGCGCTGAGGTTCATGAACGCCGATGACGGCCTTGGTATCGGCGCGCGGCATCTCACCGTCTCGACGTGCGGGCTGCTTCCTGGCATCCGCCGCTTCTCGACCGAGCCCGAGCAGTTCACCCTCGCCGTATCGCTGCACTCCGCGGTAGGAGCCACCCGGCGTACGCTCATGCCGGGAGTGCGCGGGGTGAGCCTCACCTCACTTCGGCAGGCGATCGTCGACTACGCCGAGACGACCGGCCGGCGACCCACCTTGGAGTACGCCCTGATCGACGGCGTCAACGACACGCCGGCCGAGCTCGAGGCCCTCGTCGCGTTCGCGCGAGGCATGCTCGTCCACGTCAACCTCATCCCCGTCAACCCGGTCGCAGGAGCCGGCCTGAAGCGCGCCACCGCGTCACGGGCGCGGGCGTTTGCCGACACCATGGACGCCGTCGGCATCGAGTGCTCGATCCGGGTAGAACGCGGAGCCGACATCGACGCCGCGTGCGGGCAGTTGAAACAGGTGTTCCAGGAAGAGGAGTTCCCCGGCTCCTAGCGCGGGAGCCTGCGCGCGTGCGGATGCACCACCGGGCACAGCCCCCCTGAGACCGGGCAGTCTGCGCACAGCGACGGATCGTACGCCGGAAGCGGTGGGTACTGCGCCGCGCGCATCGCTTCGAACGCGCGCCCGATGCGTCCCACGACCCGCGCCCGATCGGCAGCCGTGAACTCGTAGTCCACTTCCTCGCACCCGGCCTCGACGTGGATGAAACGCATCCGCACCGACGAGACGCCCGACTCCAGCAGCGCGAGTGCGTAGATCTCAGCCTGCGCCTCGTAGCGGGCCCCTGTAGTGTCCCAGGTGGTCCCGGTCTTGTAGTCGAGCACGGTAGCCTCGTCGCCGCTGCGCAGGACGAGGTCCATCGTGCCTCGGACCACCCCTCCGTCGACACGGACGGCGAACGGGACTTCCGGCCTCCCGGACGCGACGAGCGGACCTATCCCAGAAGCGCGCACCGCGTCGACCGCGCAGCTCAGGCGTTCCAGCGACCGGCCGTCCAGGTGATTGCTCGCCGCGACACGGCCCAGACGCGCAGCGTCCACGGTCTCCCCCCGGGCGATGAGCTCCAACGCCGCGTGGAGCGCGGATCCGAAAGCCAGCGGGTCCTCGGCTTTCGGCACATCCAGCGAGCCGACTCGGAGCATCCTTTCCGCGAAGAACCTGTAGGCGCAGCGCTCGAACAGCGCCAGCGCGGTGTAAGAGACCTCCTCCGGAGGCGGGATCGCCCCCGGCTCCCTCAGCAATGGACGCGGTGCATCCCTGGTGCAGGAGGGCCGGTCACGGAGACGGCCGGGCAGCAGCGGATCGAAGTCCGGAACATCCTCGGCGCCGATGATCGCGACCGACATCAGCCCCGCGAGACGCTCGCCTTGATGACGCGCGGCCTCCAGGACCCAATCGATGGCGGTGCCCTCTCGCGGCGTGCCCTCCGGATCGGTGGATCCCGCCAGAACGAGCGCTTGTTCGGCACGCGTGCAGGCGACGTAGAACACACGCTTGGCTTCCTCGAGGTCGAGACGCTTCTCCTCGTCCACGGTGGCGCTCCAGGCGTGGGAAGGCGCCGCCTTCACGCCCTCGACCGAACGCGGCCCCCGAGCCACGACGACGAGCCCGTCGCCTTCGGCGCCGAGCAGGAACGCCGCGTGGGCGTTGACGGCCCCGTGGCCCAGATCGGCCACCGCCACGACCGGGAACTCGAGGCCCTTCGCGGCGTGCACGGTCATGACGCGTACCGCGCCCGACCCTTCGACCGCGAGGGCCGCCGCGGGCTCGCGGCGCACGAACGTCTCCCTGTCGTCCAGATGGCGAAGGAACCCTCCCGGGTCGCTGGCGCCGGTGCGCTCGAACTCCGAGGCGAGCCGCGCCGCCTTGCGGACGTTGACCCAGGACTCGGGGCGCTCCAGAAGGCCTCCGCCGGGACCGAGTTCGGCCGTCGCATACAGGATCGCGTCGGCGAGCCCCACGCGGCCGCGCCGGTCGCGCAGCACACCCACCGTCGCCCGGATCGCCTCCGCACGGGCGAGGTCCGCGGGAGCCAGCCCCGCGTCCGCGCCCTGCCCGAGCGCGCTCCACAGCCCCGGACACTCGCCTCCGCGCGCGAGCGAGAGCGCCAGGAGCGCGTCGTCGCTGAGCCCGCCGAAGCCGCCCGCCAACAGCGCCAACACGCCTTCGTCGTCGAGCGGGTTCGCCAGCACGCGCAGCAGCGCGCGCACGTCAGCGTACTCGGGCGTTGCGTAGAAGCCTCCTGACGACGCGGCGATGACGTCGAACCCCGCCGCTTTGAGAGCGTCGACGTAGATCGGCATCGTGGTCGATGCGCGGGCAAGCACGACGATGTCGTCCGGGGTCGCGCTGCCGTCCGTGACCATCGCCCTGAGCCGCTGCGCCAAGGCCCGCGCCTCGACGCCCCTCCAGTCCTTGGCGGGACACCGCGTCTTGTCGACGACGATCGCCTCGACGCGTGGCTCCCCTTCGGCCCATGTCACGCCGCTGTCCCGGCTCGCGCCGCTCTCGAGCGTCAGATAGTCGTCACCGAAGAACGCGGGCGCGCCGAACAGCTCGTTGAACGCCGCGAGCAGCTGGGCGTCCGACCGGTAGTTCACTGTCAGCCGGCACGACTGCTCGGCGTCAGCGGCCTCGGCATGCCGTCGCTTCCCGTCGAGCACCGTCACATCCGCGTCGCGGAAGCGGTAGATCGACTGCTGGGCATCCCCGACGACGCACTGACCGGCCTTCGAGACGGGCTCGATCACTTGCAGCTGCAACAGGTTGGTGTCCTGAAACTCATCGACCATCACTTCCGCGAAGGAATCACCGAGCCGGCCAGCGATATCTGGGCGCTCCGCCCACAGGCGGCGCACCAGGAGCTGGAGGTCCTCGAAGTCCAGCACGCCGTCCCGCGCCTTTCCCCGCTCGTACTCCTCGGAGAACGCCATGAGCAGGTCGCGCCACGCCTCCGCGCGCTCGGCGGCGAGCGAGTCTACGGCCGACTGGACCACAGTCTCCAGAGCGGCGTTGATCTGGCGGGTCAACGCCTTCATCTCTTCGCCACCGCGGACGTCGCCCTTGCAGGAGCCGAGGGCGAAAGCCGCCGTCGCGCCTTCGCGCGCCGACTCGATCCCCAGGATGCCCGGGATAGCTGCGCGAAGCTCCACGTATCCGGCGAGGTTCGCCGACACCGTCGCCGTCTCCGGGAGCTGGCGATACTGGGGCATGAGCCGGTCAAGGACCTCCGACAGCTGAAACACAGCCCGACGGTAACCGGTGCCCGGAGCGATCCCGATGTCCGCCGTGGCCGCGCCCTTCGACCGCGCCTTGTCGTAGCCGTCCAATACCGACTTCCGCAGGTCCGCCACTCCCTCTTCAACGAGTTCGGCGATGACCCCGGCGTGGATGGACGTCCTGACCCCGGCCGTCGCGGCCCGTTCGAAGGCGGCGTTGCGCGCCAACCCGGTCTGCGGATCCGCAAGGACGCCGAATCCCGGATCCACGCCCAACTCCAGCGCATGCCGGCGTACGATCCGCGCGCAGAAGCCATGGATCGTCGAGATCCAGGCCCTGTCGACCTCCCTGGCCAACCCCGGACGACCGGCGTCGAGGAAGGCCCCCCGGACCCGCTCGGTGAGTTCTCCGGCGGCCTTGTCGGTGAATGTGATGAGCAGGACCGACCTCATCGGATCGGCGCGCCCGGACGCCTCCTCCTCGAGCACGCGGTCGACGAACCGCTGCACGAGCACGCGTGTCTTGCCCGACCCTGCCCCGGCGCTGACGACGATGCGCCCGGCGCGACTCTCGACGGCCTCCCGCTGCCCCGCGTTGAACCCGGTCCTCACGCGGTCACCGCCTTGCTGCAGAAGCCGGACGCCGCGCAATACCGGCATGCGTCGGCCGAGGGCGTCGGCTCGATCCGGCCCTCGCGCATCGCGGTTGCCACATCACGCGCCCGCTCGACCGCCGACTCGAGAAGCTCATCGAGCCTTCCGCGTTCGACCACGTCCGCCTGCTTGAACGAGCCCGCCACGCCCTTCAGCACGAAACCACGGTCGGAGCCGTCCTTGAGGCTGCGGTACAGGCCTCCTGCGACAGGGATGCCGAGAACACGCGAGGCAGCCACTGCATACAGCTGCAACTGCACAAGCCCGTCCCGTTCGATGTGTTTGAGCGGAGACGCCGTGGTGCGCTTGTAGTCGACGACGATCAGGCCTTCCGGCCCGACGTCGATGCGGTCCGCCCGCCCCTTGAGGGACACGCCGCCGACGTCGATCGCGGGCACGCCCGTCGATCCGCCGAACTCCCACTCCACGTGCTGCGGCACGTACTCCGGCAGGAACACGGCGTCGCGTTCGACCAGCGAGACCACGCACGGCCCCACGCTCTCGAGAAGCACTATCTCCTCGAGGGTCTCGGGCTGACGGAGCGCCCTGGCCGCCGCGATCATCGCATCGCTCGCGACCTGCACGGCGGCCTCGACCGAGTCCGGAGTGACACGCTGCGCGCGAGTCCGCCATTCCCGGTAGAAGCGTGCGAGCGCGTCATGGGCCAGCAGGCCAGCCGCCGCCCGATCCACGGCCTCGTCCGGCGCCTTCGCTCTGATCTTCTGCTGCACGAACCACTTGTATGGACACGAGAGGTACGACTCGATCTGACTCGGGGACACCTCGGAGACGCCCTGCAGCTGCTTCAGTGACCTCCCGTCGAGCAGGCGCCCGCGAGGGACGCGCGTCCCTCCTCCCGCTCCGCAGATGTCGGCGGTCACCACGCTGACCAGCGGCGGCACCCCTGGTGCACGAGTCTCTCCAGGCACCCGGTACAGGTCGAGGAACTCGTCCCAGAAGACCGATTCACGCACCGGAAGGCCCTCATCGCTCGTCCCCTGGCGTGTCAGCGTAAGGCTCTTGCGCGCGCTGACCGTCGCCAGATAGAAGGAGCGCCGTTCCATTCGCGCGTGTTCCTCTGAATCGGACTTGATGCGGAGGCGTCCCATCGCCCGCGCTATCGAGTCGCCCTCGAGCCGGTCCTCGCTCCCCCGCCTGGGGATCTCGATTGCGTTCAGACCACCGATGATGACGTGGTCAAACTCGCCCGATCCCACAGCATCCACGCTGGTGAGCAACGTACGTCCAGGACGGCGCCTGCTCTGGACGGCGACGCGGACTCCGGAGAACCGCTCCCAGAACTCGTCCGCGCTGACTTCGCCATCGCCGAGCTCCAACGCCTCTTCCAGGCAACGGCAGAACGAACGGTGGACCGACGCGTCGAGCTCGCCGTCGTCGCTCGGGACAGGCGCTGGGCCGGGGTTCGCGTTCGCCAACATTCGGTCAGCCAGCTTCTTCCATTTCCTGGCTTGAGCTACGCCGATGGGGAGCCCGCGAAGCTCCACGGCCCCATCCAGCAGAGAGTCGATCTGCCGGAGATGCCTCAGCAGGGCGTGGCCCCGGACCGGCCCAGCCTTTCGCCACGCGACATCGGCCTCGTCCACCTTCTCCATCGCTACACCGGCGAACGGTGTCCGCAGAAGGGCGCCCACGTCCTCCCGGGTCAGCCCGTTGGCCGCGCACGCCTGCAGTCGCAGCAGCGCAGCGCCCAGCGCGGTCTCGCCCACCGCGCGGCTCGCTTCCACATCGACCTGCACGCCCTCATCGTGCAACGCTCGCCGCATCCACTCGATGCGCCTGGACGGATCAGCGAAAGCGACAGCGATCGTATCGGGAGGCGCGCCGGACGAGATGAGGCCGGCGACGACAGACGCGATGTGCCGCGCCTCTGACTCCTCCCCTTCCGCGACGGCGAGGGCGACCGTACCGGAACCCGGACGTGGAGATGCGCCCGCAAAGAGCTCACTGCGGATCCGGGTCAACTCCGCGCCCCAAGCGCTGTCGCCCGCCTCCAGCAGAGAGACCGTCGCGCCAGCCGCCCGCAGCCGCTCGATCATGGGGGTCACCGCCGCCGTACCGGGTGTGTCCGGTCGCCACAGCAGCGAGACGAAGACGTCAGCGCCTGCGGCGCTCCATCCTTGGAGAAGGAGCTCGTACTCCGACCGCAGGTCGGAGAACCCGTCCACGATGATCACGGCGGAGGGGGGCGCTGTGGCGATCATCGCGCAGACTTCCCGCATCTCGATCATGCGGAAGCTGGAGAGGAGGGTCCGGTAGGCGTCCACGGCGGCGACGATCCTGCCCGGGAGGTCGCCACCCATGGCAGCACCCTCGGGCCGCGCCTCCGCGCGGTCGACCAACATGCCCAGGAGCCCCACCATCCCGCGTCCCGGGCTCTCAGCCACGTCCGCGGAAACCAGTGCCCGCGCGAGGAGCACGTCGCGCGCGAGGCCGCCCGCGATGCGCCGCCCGTCGCCGGTCAGCGCCCATTCCGCCTGGATGAGCCCTTCGAGCGTGGCGACCCGCACGCCGACGGGGGCGTCTCCCGACAGGGATCGGCGCGCATCGACGGCGTCTGCCGCCGTCGGTACGACCAGCGACACGCTGCGGCCGCGTGCGGCAGCCAGCGCGGCCATGTCGCGCGTTTTCTGCGACAAGCCATCGCCGGGAAGACCCGAGATCACTTCAAGCGGCATCAGCCGATCCCTACCGTCGTCGTCCGATCGAGGGATAGGATGCGCCGCCGGTCTGACACCGCTCTAGATCGCCTGTGCCTCCGTGTAGCGGTCCACGCCTTCGCGGATCTCGCGCACCTTGCGCCAGGCGATCTGCTCGTCCCGCCCCATGTAGTGGTCGAAGCGTTCGCCGAGCACCTCGGCAGCAACCTCGGCTCGCTCGGCCACGATGCGGGCGGTCTCCGCCGCATGAAGGGCGCGGAGAGTCAGGCGTCGGCGAGTCTCGCTTCCGCTCTCAGGCGCCACGAGAAGTCCGATCACGAGACCCATCGCCGCGCCCGTCATGCAACCAATGCCAAAATATGCCAATCTGCGCAACATACTACTCAGCCTCCACAGCCGACGGCCCCTCACTGAACAGTCGGTAGATGCGCTCCAGTTCTTCTTCCCCCTGGAAGTCGATCTCGATCTTGCCCTTGTTCGCGGTCTGCCTGACCCGGACATTCGTCCGTAGCAGACGGCGCATCTTGCGCGCGACTATCTTGTAGGACTTCGGGGACACAGGCCTCGGAGTGCGATCCGCGCTCTGCCCGGCCGCGAAGAGCCTCGCCAGGGTCTCCGCCTCACGCACGGAGAGTCCCTCGTCGACGATCTTGGTCGCTAGACGCACGCGGCGCTCGTCGTCCGGGACGGACAGTACCGCCCGGGCGTGACCCGCCGTCAGCTTCTCCTGGAATATCAGCTCTTGGATCTCCTCAGGGAGGTCCAGGAGGCGCAGAGTGTTGGCGATTGCGGACCGCGATTTCGAGACCTTGTCCGCGAGCTCCGCCTGAGTCATCTGGTGCTCGTTGAGCAGACGGCGATAGCCGTGCGCCTCTTCCATGGAGTTCAGGTCCTGGCGCTGCAGGTTCTCGATGAGCGCGAGCTCGAGTGATTCGATCTCGTTCGTCGACATGATGCGGACCGGGACCCGTTCGAGCCCGGCCGCCTTCGCGGCGCGCCATCGGCGCTCGCCCGCGATGATCTGATAGCCGTCCGAGTAGGGCCGCACGATGATCGGCTGCAGCATGCCGACCTTGCCGATGGAGTCGGCGAGCTCATCGATCGCTTCTTGCGAGATGACCGTGCGCGGCTGGTTTGGGTTCGGCGAGATGGCCGCGGTAGGCAGCTCGTGCGTCTCGTCCGAGCCGGTGCTGCCGCCACCCGGTATGAGGGCCGCTAGCCCACGGCCGAGTCCACGACGTTGATCAGACACGCTCGAGCACCTCCTTGGCGAGTCGGCGGTAGGCTTGCGAGCCCCGCCCGTTTGGATCGTACACGGTGACAGGCTTCCCATGGCTGGGAGCCTCGGCGAGACGGACCGTGCGCGGGATGAGCGTCTCGAAGACGCGATCCTCGAAGAAGTTGCGCACTTCATCCACGACTTGCTGCGAGAGACGCGTGCGGGAGTCGTACATCGTCATCACCGCACCGAAGATGTCCAGCGTGGGGTTCAAGTGGGTCTTCACGAGTCGCACGCTGTCGAGAAGCTTGCTCAGGCCCTCGAGGGCGTAGTACTCGCACTGGACCGGAACCAGGAGGCCGTCGGACACCGTCAGTGCGTTGATCGTGAGCAGGCCGAGTGAAGGAGGACAGTCGATGATGATGAAGTCGAAGTCCCCCAGGATCGGCTGGAGTATCGAGCGCAACCTGCCCTCGCGGCTCATCGCGGAAACCAACTCGATCTCGGCGCCGGCGAGCTGGATCGTGGCGGGGGCCACGAACACGTTCTCCACCTGGGTCGGCTCTATGATCGCCTCGATAGGGGTGTCACCCAGTAGTGAGTCGTAGATACAGACGTCGCGCTGGTTCTTGTTCAACCCGAAGCCGGACGTCGCGTTCCCCTGTGGGTCCAGGTCGACCAGGAGCACCCGCTCTCCGAGATCGCCGAGCGCCGCCGCCAGATTGACCGCGGTCGTGCTCTTCCCGACCCCGCCCTTCTGGTTGACGATAGCGAGAACGCGCTTGGGTCTCCCGCCTGTGACTGCCATCCGCTTCCTCCCGATCCGAAGACATCCAGCGCAGTATACGATGGATCGCCCCTGCTGTGACTACTACGCCAACGGCTGCCGTTGCGCCATCCCTGGGCGGCGCGGAAGCCGGACTCTGGGCGGCGCGGACTTCCTGTACGTCACTATCACTCGCTCGACTTCCGCCCCAGGGACGTGGACGCGGTCCAGCGCCATACGTTGCATACCGCACAGAAGAGCCGCCGCATCGCCCCGCGCGAGCTCTGCTTCGTCCATGCGGGCCTTCAGGCAGATCAGCAGACCGCCGGGTCCAAGAAGGGGAGAGGCGAGTTCCACCAGCGACGGCAAGCTGGAGAGGGCCCGCGCGGTGACTGCGCTGAACCGGCCCGGCATCTCGATGGCCAACTCTTCCGCCCTGATCGGGTGGACCGTGGCTTCCAGGCACAGATCGCCCACGACGCGCTCAAGGAACGCGGCCTTCTTCTTCACCGACTCGACAAGCGCGACAGGTCGGCCGCTCACAATAGTCAGCGGAATACCCGGATACCCTGGGCCGGTCCCGAGGTCAGCGAAGGCGCCCGGGGGAGCCGCCTCTAGCGCCGCCAAAGCAGTGAGGCTGTCGAGCACGTGGAGCACGACCGCCTCGCTGGAATCGATCGACGTCAGGTTCATAGACTCGTTCGTCACGAGCACCGCGCGCAGATGTGCGCTCAGTAGGTCAGCCTGTTCGCTACTCAACGCGAGCCCGAGAGCCTGGGCCGCGATCTCTATCGAATGGGTGTTGGTGTCCATGACCGCAGGATACCGCAAGCGGTCGGCGCATTTCCGACCGGGCTGCGTTCGGGATCGATTGCCGCCTGTGGTCGCGTCACGATTCCTTAGTACTGGTCGCTCTATGTTTCACGTGAAACAGAACCGGCCGGATCGTCGGTGATGTTTCACGTGAAACATCGTCACATAAGAAGAAGGGGACCCACTATGGGGGTCCCCTTCCGGAACTTCTTGTCGCGAGCCGTGCTACTTCGGTGAGACAACCACCGCGCGAGCTGGGTCTTCGCCTTCGCTCACTGTCACGACTCGCCGATCGTCACGGAGCGCCATGTGGACCAGCCTGCGCTCATAGCTGCTCATCGGGCGCAGCTTCACCGGACGGCCCTGACGTACGGCGCGGTCGGCCGTTCGCCGAGCCATGTCTTCCACCTTCTCGCGGCGCCGGCTGCGGTATCCCTCCACGTCGACGACTATCGGATAGCGGAAGCCGAGCTGCCGACTCGTCGCCGCGCCGACCAGCGTCTGCAGCGAGTCCAGTGTCTTGCCGTGGCGGCCGATCAACAGCGCGAGGTCCCCACCGACTATGTCGAGGATGATCTCACCGTCGTCGCCTTCGTACTCGTCGATGGCCGCTTCGATGCCAAAGCCGCCGAGGATCATCTGGATGACAGCCACAGCCGTGTCTGCGACCTTGTCGAGATCTTCTTCCGACAGCTCCGGCACTTCTCGGTCGACGCGGAGCTCGGCCGGGAGGGCTTCCTCCTCGGAGTCATCCTCGGAGTCATCGTCCGGCTCGCCCTCGTCTGCCATCGCAGCAGCGACCTCCGGCTTCAGCCAAACGCGGACAACGGCCGGCTTCCCGGATCCGAACACACCCCGCGACGGCGCCTCCACGATCTCGTACTCGGCCGCGTCGGCCTGTACCCCGAGTTCTTCGAGGGCCGCGTCCACAGCTTCCTCGACCGAAGGCGCTTCCTTGGTTGTCTCTGTGCGCATCTATGCGTCAGCCCCCTCTTTGGCGGCGAGTGATCGCTGGGTCAGGACCTGCTGTACTACCTGCCACGCACTCGAGGTCACCCAGTAGATGAGCACGCCGGCGGGCGAGATGAAGCCGAACCACACCATCATGATCGACATATAGCCAGCGGTCTTGCGCTGCGTCGGGTCCTTTGTGAGGAGGTACTGCGGCAGCCAGGTGCTGAGTGCGAACAATGCGACCATGATGACGTAGGGGAGGGCGGCCAGAACACCGTTGAGCATGCCGCCCGCACCTGGAACGACGCTTGACGTGGCCACGGCGCTGGCCGCGCCGACCGCGGCATCCACCGTCTTCGTCGCGGCAGTGGAGACGATCGAGTAGACCTCTGAGGGCGTCTTGGTAATATCTGGCAGAATAGCCCAGCCCATGAGGGACCACTGCTTGGCAGCGGCCTGTGCGGCAGGCTCCAGGGTGGCGATGTGCCGGGGAAGGTTGTCCCTGAGCACCTGGAACAGCGCGAAGAGCAGCGGCATCTGGAGCAACAAGGGCAGGCACCCGCCGAACGGGTTCACCTTGTTGTCCTTGTAGAACTTCATCAACTCTTCTTGCTGCTTCTCTTTGTTGTTCTTGTACTTCGCCTGCAGCGCCTTGATCTTCGGCTGGATCTTCTGCATCTCGATCATCGACTTCGTCTGCTTCCACACGAGCGGGAAGGTGATGAGGCGGAAGAGGATGGTGAGCAGAATGATCGCGAAGCCCCAGTCGTGCACCACCGAGTAGAACTGCAGCAACAGCCAGAAGATGCCGTTGAGCAGGCCATTCCAGAGATCTCCCACGGTCCGGTACCTCCTCTATGGGCCGCTCGAGCGGCCCGTATCGGGCCGCGGCGGCAGCCCGGCCATCAGTGCTTCCGGAGCGTCTCCGGTACGGGGTCGAATCCCCCGGGGTTCCACGGGTTGCAGCGTGCGATGCGCTTGACGGAGAGCCATCCCCCGCGGAGCACACCGAAACGTTCGACAGATGTTAGCGCATAAGAGGAGCACGTCGGGTGGAATCGACAGGAGCGCGGCAGCGCCGCTGATATGTAGCGCTGATACCCCCGGATGCACGCGGATACCACTCGGACCGCCAGATGTGGGCCGGGGCGCCGTGGGTCTTCCATCAGATCACCCGGCTCGAAGCGAGCGCGTTGCGAAGGGCCGCGTCGAGAGCGGCCGGCGAGGCTGTCGCCGTGCTCGCACGGGCGACGATCGCCACGTCGAAACCATCCCAGGGGCCTCCACAGCGCCGCACGGTCTCGCGCAGGACACGCTTGCATCGGTTCCGCGTGACCGCTCCGCCCAGCTTCTTGCCCGCGACGAAGACGACGCGGCCCTCTGGGCCGCGTCGCTCGGGAGTCCGCATGCTCAGAACCAGGACGAGGTCGTTGCTTCCGCGGCGGCCGGACCTGAACAGCGTGTCGATCTCACTCGGGCCTTTAAGTGTGCGCATCAGGCACACCCGGTTGCGGGCGGCCGGTAGAGGCCGCCGGCTCTCAGGCGCTCAGGACCTTACGGCCCTTACGCCTACGGGCGGCGATGACTGCACGCCCACCAGGGGTCGCCATGCGAGCACGGAATCCGTGGGTCTTGGCGCGCCTGCGGTTGTTCGGCTGGAAAGTACGCTTGCTCATATTGTCCACTCCATCCCTTGCGGGAAGGCCGGGGGTCGGTCCGAGAAGCCGGGGGTGGAGTAGAAGGAGATATCGTGCAGCACCACCCGGGCGCAAAGCCGGATGATTGTATCCTCGCGTCCTCTGTGGTGTCAACGAAGTCCAAGGGGTGACTCCCGCACAGCACCGGCAAACAGGGCCTTGTCCCCGCCAGGAGCCGACATCTTACGCTCATCCACAGCCAAGAGCGTCGACCGATCACTTTCCGGATAGCTCTCGCGAATTGGGTCCAAAATTGTGGACAGTGTGGAAAACGCAGGATTCGTGCGGGTCGACCCTGTGGACAACTCCTCGTGGCCGATTGTTGACCACAAGGCCCTCTGCTAGAATCGGCGGCGTCGCAAAGGCTGGCCTGGCGGCGATGAGTACCTTGAAAACCCCTGTTCAGAAGGCATGCTCTCGATCGGACACCCAGAGCGCCCTCGTCACTCCCCGGGACTTATCCACAACGTTCCGGCCGTGGCGGGGGCATCGTCGTCCCTTATCCACAATGGCGTCTCGTGGAACGGTTCCGGAAAGCACGACGGGCTGCGCTACACCCCTTACCTAGTGTTTCGGCTTCGCCCGCGACTGTGCGAACCAAGCGATTGTCCACATGTGTGGAAAGTATTGTGGATAAACACACGAAACCGCAGGTCAGACCATCTCACCGCTTTCCCGTTCCAGGTCCGGCTCGAAAGTGGATACGCCCCTGAGCAGTGGTCTTTCGGAACAGGGTGGTTCAGGGGGTTGTGGATTCCGCACCACACGGTGCGACACGGCGTGACACAAGGGGGCGTGCGTGAAACGGTTCTTCGATGAGGGCGACGGCGACGCGCGTGTCTCGGTCACTGTTGCACCCGTACGAGCTTCTGCGGACCCGGCTGCGCCCGCCGGCGCCCGGATCGCCGTGTATGACGGTCTGATCGCTGCGCCCCGCGTCGAGGAGTTGTTGGCCGACGACCTTGGGGCGGCCATCGAACAGCTCGCCTCCCGCACGTACAACCTTGCGCGAGAGCGGGGAGGCTCCATCCCGTACACGATCATACGGGAGGTCTCCGAGAACCTGATACACGCCGGGTTCCGGGAGGTGGTCGTCACCATCCTTGAAGACGGCGCCCTCATCCGATTCGCGGACCAGGGCCCGGGGATCTCTGACAAGGAGAAGGTCTTCTTGCCCGGGTTCTCGACGGCCACGGCAGATATGAAGCGGATCATCCGGGGGGTCGGCTCGGGACTGCCCATCGTGCGCGAGACGCTGGCCTTCGCCGGCGGCACGATCGAGATCGACGACAACCTGGGCTCAGGCACTGTGGTGACACTGAAGTCGGCGGCGCCGCTCGATCATCCGCAGGAGAACGAGCCCACACCGGCTGTGCCG
>Ga0209638_1000067_pt1 | contig 64799 bp, 66 predicted proteins | sample BarGraNGADG00211_FD_184490 | JGI IMG/M metagenome (GOLD analysis project Ga0209638, IMG submission 184490) | Arctic peat soil microbial communities from Barrow, Alaska - Barrow Graham LP Ref core NGADG0002-211 (SPAdes) (version 2) | ecosystem: Environmental > Terrestrial > Soil > Wetlands > Peat... | reverse complement strand
GCGCCGGCCACTCCAGCTGAGCGCCGCATTAGCGTGAAGCTCCATCCGGTGTCCTCCTTGGGACTGAGCTGCCATGGACAGCGCTCAGCCTCCAGGGAGGCCCGGATGAACCAACGTGCTTAGGAACTACACCTAGACGTCGCGGCGTCGCAGTTGGATCGCCGCAATGGCGATGGCCACGGCGGTGTAGGCCGCGAAGACTCCGAGTCCCGTCCACGGTGCAAGGGTGTGAGCGGGATTGCCGGTCTGCATGATCGCGCTGCCGGCGTTGCTCGGGAGATACGGCGAGATGGCGTTGTTCCAGCTCGCGGGCAGGACGCCCATCAGCGGCGGGATCACGAACAGAATCGCTGCGAACGCCGAGATGCCCGCCGCGGTATTGCGAAAGATCGCCCCGAGGCCGAGCCCGAAAAGCCCGACGAGCGTCAGGTAGAGCGCTCCGCCGACAACCGCGCGTGCAACGCCCGGGTCGGAGAAGGACAGGGCGATGTCGTGCCCGTTCAGGCTGTGGCCCTTGAGGATCGCCTGAGCGGCGAAGAACGCGATCAGCGTCGACGGAAGAGCGAGCACGAGCGTGACGAGCCCGAACACGCCGGCCTTCCCCCAGAGCACCGGCAGTCTCTTCGGCACCGCGGAGAAGGTCGAGCGGATCATGCCGGTCGAGTACTCGCCGCTGATGATGAGAACGCCGAGCACGCCGATCGCGAGCTGCGCGATGGTGACGCCGATCAGGCTCGTCTCCAGGGGGCGGAAGGAGGCCTTGTCGATGACGCTCATGGTGCTCCATCGGCTCGCGTTCACGAGGGCGGGGATGATTGCGAACCCGATCGTCATTACGACGCCGGCGAAGAGCGCGTAGCGCGTCGAGCGAAGCGTGCGGAGCTTCGTCCACTCCGACAATGCGACGCGCATCTGGGTGACGCGACCCGAGTGACTGCGAGTTCTCAAAGCCGGGAGTGCGGTGACGGTGCTCATGCTGCCAGTGCTCCTTCAAGATCGTTGTGAGTGGATGTGGTGGCGTGGAACTCGACCTCGTCGCGCGTGAGCTCGATGAACGCGTCCTCGAGGGAAGCCTGGCGGGGCGCGAGCTCGTGGAGGACGATGTCGTGCGCCGCTGCCTCGGTCCCGATCTGCGCCGCGGTAAGGCCTTGAATCTCGAGCAGTCCGGGCTCGACTGCGTTGGCCGTCACGTCGGGGCCGGCGACGAGCTCCGCGAGCTGCGTGGCCTGCGGTGAGCGCACGACGACGATGTGCTTGGAATGCCGGCGGATGAACTCGTCGACCGATACGTCGGCGATCAGACGTCCGCGACCGATCACGATCAAGTGGTCGGCGGTGAGAGCCATCTCGCTCATCAGGTGCGACGAGAGGAACACGGTGCGGCCTTCCGCGGCCAGCGTCTTCATGAGATCGCGGATCCAGCGAATGCCATCCGGGTCGAGTCCGTTGACCGGCTCGTCCAGCATCACGACCTCGGGGTCGCCGAGGAGGGCGGAGGCGATTCCGAGCCGCTGGCCCATGCCGAGCGAGAACTGGCCGGCGCGCTTCTTCGCTACCGACTCGAGCCCGACGAGCTCGATCAGGTCGTCGACGCGGCTGCGCGGGATCCCGTGCGTCTGCGCCTGCGCGAGCAGGTGGTTGTAGGCGGACCGGCCGGTGTGCACCGAACGCGCCTCGAGGAGCGCGCCCACCTCGTGTAACGGCGCCGGAAACTCCGCGTAACGCTTGCCGTTGACCGTGACGTCGCCCTCGGTCGGAGCGTCGAGTCCGAGGATGAGCCGCATGGTGGTGGACTTGCCCGAGCCGTTGGGGCCGAGGAATCCGGTCACGATGCCGGGCTTGACCGTGAAGGTGAGATCGCTGACGGCTTTCGTGTCGCCGTAGCTCTTGGTGAGGTTCTGTGCCTCGATCATCTGCTGTCTCCTTTGCTGCGGCGCGTGCTGCGCCTACCTCTCAGAGAACCAGCCGAGGCTGAGACGAATGCGAGCCCTACCTGGGAGTTACCCGAGAGTCGGCGACGAACGGAAGGCGCACTTCGAAGATCGCACCGTTCGGGTGGGCCGATCGAACGCCGACGGTGCCTCCATGCGCAATGACGATCGAGCGGACGATCGCAAGGCCAAGTCCGGCGCCGCCCTGCTCGCGGCCTCGCGGAGCGTCGGGGCGTGCGAACCGCCCGAAGACGAGCTCGCGGTCTGCGGCCGCGACACCGGGGCCCGTGTCCTCGACCGTCAAGACGACCTCATTCGTCGTCGGGCGCAGCGACACATACGCGGGGGCATCCGGGGGCGTGTGCTGTCGGATGTTCGCCAGGAGGTTGTCGATCACCTGACGCAGCCGGGCCTCATCGCCCTCGACGATGAGAGGCCGCTCTGCAAACTCGAACTGGATGAGCCGGTCTGGCTCCGCCGCGCGTGCAGCCTCGATTGCCCGCTCGACGAGATCGTCGAGCGCCACCGGATGCTGCTCGAGTGGACGCGCGTCGTCGAGCCTCGCAAGCAGCAGAAGATCCTCGACGAGCCCGGACATTCGTGCCGCCTCGTCTTCGATCGCGCGCATCACCTTGGCGAGGTCCTCCGGTCGCTCATCGGCGCCCCGCCGGAACAGCTCCGCATATCCGCGAATCGACGTGAGCGGCGTGCGCAACTCGTGAGAAGCATCGGCGAGGAAACGGCGCAGCCGCTCCTCCGTTGCGTCCCGCTGCGCGAACGCGGCTTCGTTCTCTCCCAGCATTCGGTTGAGCGCTGTCGCGACGCGCCCGATCTCGCTGCGCTTCGGCGCGTGCGGCACGCGCGCGGTGAGATCGCCGCCGACGATCGCATCCGCGGTCGCAGCGATCTGCCGCAGCGGGCGCAAGCTTCTCGTGAGCACGACCAGCGCGACGAGCGCGAGGAGCGCGAGCACGATGCCGCCGACAATGAAGTTGAGCTTGAAGAGGTGCGCGAGCGTGCTGATCTCGTTCTTCAGCGATACCGCAGCGACGACCGTGCCGCCCTTGGCCGGTACGGCGATCAGCTCGAACGCCGGGCCGTGGTGATTGGGCGCTTCGATCTGCCTGGGTTGACCGGGATGCGAGAGCAGATCGGACGGGATGCGAACGTCGACCGCCTCGGACGTCGCGAGATACTGCAGCACCTTCCCCTGCGGATTCAGGACCTCGACGAGCACCAGCCTGTCGGCGCCCGCGAAGGTCTGCAGCGTCACGCTTCGCCCGCTCTCCAGAGTCGTGACCGCGGTGCGTGCGACCTGGCGCACGCTCGACTGGGCGTGAGAATTGAAGTACCCGCGCAGCAGCACGAACGTCGCGATGTCGGCTGCGCTCACCGCCAGTAACGTGATCGCCACCGTCGCGAACGTCACCTTGAATCGGATCGACATCGCTACTCGTCCGGCAGTCGCAGGGAGTAGCCGACGCCGCGGAGCGTGTGGATCAGCGCCGGCCCGTCGCGGTCGACCTTCTTGCGCAGATAGCTGATGTAGGTCTCGACGATGCGTCCGTCGCCACCGAAGTCGTACTGCCAGACGTGGTCGAGAATCTGCGCCTTGGACAGCACCTTGCGCGAGTTCAGGAGCAGGTACCGCAGGAGGGAGAACTCCGTCGGACTGAGCTGGATGCGACGGTCGCCGCGTCTCACCTCGCGCGTCTCCTCGTCCAGCTCGAGATCCGCGAACGACATGCGATGCGACAACGCCACTTCACTCGAGGTGCGGCGGAGCACGGCGTGGACGCGCGCGACGAGCTCTTCGAGGCTGAACGGCTTCGTCATGTAGTCGTCCGCGCCCAACGTCAGGCCGCGCACGCGGTCCTCGATCGCATCGCGCGCGGTCAGGAACAACACGGGCACGTGCCGGCCGTCGCCTCGAATCCGTGCCTGCAACTCGAAGCCATCCGTATCCGGCAGCATCACGTCGAGCACCACCAAGTCCGGCGCCAGGTCGCGTACCGCCGCGAGGGCTCCGGCGCCGTCCGCCGCTGTTCGAACCTCGAACCCCTCGTACCGAAGCGCCGTCGCGACGAGCTCGGCAATGTTCGCCTCGTCGTCGACGACCAGCACGCGGCGTTGGTTGCCACCGGGAGTCGTCACGGTCCTAGTATCTGGGCGCAGCCTGGGAATAACCTGAGAACTTCACGAACGGTGTTCGATCAACGAACACTGTTTGTGTATCGTGGGAGACATGAGCTCCCCTTCGCGCCCCAGTCGGCTCAGGCAGCGAGGGGCCAAGGCTCCTCTGAGTCGTGACGCGGTCGTTCGCGCCGCGCTCGACTGCTTGCACGAGGGCGGGCCGGCCGGCCTGACCATGCGCAAGGTTGCCGCGCGGCTGGAGACAGGTCCCGCGTCGCTCTATGTGTACGTGCGTGACCTCCGCGAGCTTCAGGTGCTGGTGCTCGACTCGATCGCCTCGAAGGTTCCCCGCACATCTGCTCGAGCAAGCGGAGAGGCCCGAGTGGTGGAGCTCTTGCTGGACTACGCGAGCCGGCTCTGGGCGTTCCGCGGCGCGGCGCGCCTCGCGCTCCTGACACCGCCGACGGGTCCCGCGTTCCTCGACCTGCTCGAGACCGCGATGGCATCGCTCGTGAGCATGGGGCTCTCGGTGCCCGAGGCCGCGCGTGTGGGTGACGCGCTCTTCCTGCTCACCACCGCGACCATCGCTGAGCAGGATGCGCGTAGAGCCGACGGCGCGGGTCGTTCGATCCCGGATCTGTACGACGCTGCGCTCGCAGATGTGTCCGCCGGCCACCCGCTTCTCGCGGCCGGGCATAAGGCGTTGCGGAGCGAGGGGGGTGAGCCGAGGCTCGAGTGGTCGATCCGGACGTTCCTTTCCGGCGTGCCACGTTCCGAGGTGGACCACGGCCGATGAGCACCTATGACGCCGTCGCTCCCGCGAAGGTAGTCTCCGCCGGCGCCACGCCACGGGCGATGTGGCTGATCCTCGCGACCGTGATCGTCGCCGACGCGCTCGATCTGATGGACTCGTCGCTGACGAACATCGCTGCGCCACGGATCGCCGCCGATCTCGGCGGCGGCGAGACGCTGATCAAGTGGCTCGGCTCGGCCTACGCCCTTGCGATGGGCGTGCTGCTCGTGATCGGTGGCCGGATCGGCGACAAGTACGGCCACCGGCGCACGTTCCTGATCGGCATGGCCGGGTTCACGCTGGCGTCGCTCGTCTGTGGTCTGGCGCCGGACTCGACGGTCATCGTGATCGGTCGACTGCTTCAGGGCTCCTTCGGCGCTCTGCTCATTCCGCAGGGGATCGCGATCATGACCACGAGCTTCTCGCGCAACATGCTCGACAAGGCGTTCAGCGCGTTCGGCCCGGCCCTCGGCCTGGCCGCCGTCGGCGGGCCGATGCTCGGTGCGTTCATCATCGACGCGAACATCGCCGGGCTCGAATGGCGGCCGATGTTCCTGATCAACATCGTCTTCGGCAGCGCCGGGCTCGCCCTTGGCTGGAAGGTCTTGCCGAAGCTGCCTCGCGACGAATCAGTCGTGCTCGACGGCGTGGGCTCCGGCCTGCTGGCCGCAGCGATGTTCTGCGTGATCTACGGGCTGATCGAGGGGCCGACGGATGGATGGTCGGCTCTCCCGGTGGCGCTCGTCATCGCCGGGCTCGTGTTCTTCGCCGGCTTCGGGTTGCGCCAGCGGTCCGCAGCCAACCCGCTGATCAAACCGTCGCTGCTGCGCAACCGCGGCTTCACGGCCGGCCTCGTCATGGCGCTCGCCATCTTCTCCGTCGTCGCCGGACTGAGCTTCGTCATCTCGCTGTTCCTCCAACAGGGCCTCGGACGCACTCCCGTTCAGACCGCTGTTCAAGCGTTCGCGCCCATGTCAGTCGGGATCGTCATCTCCGCTGTCCTCGCTGCTCCGCTGATCAAGCGTCTCGGCCGCAACCTCGTCCTCGCCGGCTTGCTCATCAGCCTCGGCGGCGAGGTCGCGCTGTGGGCGCTCATCCACACCCACGGAACCTCGGTCGGTCACTGGCTGCTCGCGCCGGTGTTCGTCGTCGTTGGGCTCGGGATGGGGACGTGCTTCGGCGCTCTCTTCGACATCGCCGTCGGAGACATCGACCCCGACGAAGCCGGGTCGGCCAGCGGATCGCTCAGCGCCACTCAGCAACTCGCAGGCAGCATCGGCGCCGCCGCGATCCTGTCGGTTTGGTTCCACAGTGCCGCGAGCAACGCCCCGTCCGCGCTGGAAACATGCCTCGTGATCGTCGCGGCCGTCACACTCGGCTGCTGCTTTCTCGTCCGCCTTCTTCCACGCGCGGCCCGATCACAGTAGGCCGTCCGATGACTTCGGGCGTCGCGTTCGAGCGCCTGGCTTCGCGCGGCATTCCGATACGTTCTCCTCATGCCGCTCCTCGATCTCCCACTGTCAGAGCTGCTCGAATACCGCTCGGCGGCGTCCGCACCGCACGACCTCGCCGCGTTTTGGCGGGAGGCGCTCGCAGCGGCCGAGGCGAGCGCGGTCGAGCCGGTTGTGACCCGGTACGAACCCGACGCCTACGGCGCGCTCGCTGCGTACAACGTCGTCTTCAGCGGCGCGGACGGCGATCCGATCAACGCCTGGTACCTGCGGCCCACCGAGGCCGGGGACACGCCTCTTGCCTGCCGCGTTACGTTCATCGGTTACGGGGGCGGACGTGACCTACCCGCGGCGCACGCGCTCTACCCGGCGTGCGGGTACGCGGCGTTCGTGATGGACACCCGCGCGCAGGGTGGCACCTGGGCGGCCGGCGACACCGCTGATCGCGGCGCCGGGTCGTCCGGGCCGGAGCATCCCGGCGTCATGTCACGCGGCATTGCTTCGCCCGAGACGTACTACTACCGGCGCCTCTACGTCGACGCGGTTCGAGCGGTCGAGACGGCGGCGAGCCTGAGCGGCGTCGACCCGGACCGCATAGCTGTCGCCGGCACGAGCCAGGGCGGCGCGCTCGCCCTCGCGGCAGCCGCGCTCGCACCCGAGCGAGTCCGGCTCTGCCACGCCGACATCCCGTTTCTCTGCGACATCGAGCGCGGGATGGACGTCGCGCTCGACCCGCCCTACACCGAGCTCGTGACCTTCCTCTCTGTCCACCCCGAGCTCGAGGACGCCGCGCGCCGGACGCTGAGCTACATCGACAACGCCCTCCTTGCTCCTCGCATCCGCGCGAAGACGCTCGTCTCGGTCGGCCTTCGCGACACGATCACACCGCCCTCGACGATCTTCGGCGCGTACAACGCGATCGAGGCGCCGAAAGAGATCGCGATCTTCCCGTACGGTGGACACGACGTGCCCACCGCTCACGCGCAGCGTCAGCTCGCAGAGTTCGCGCGCGACCTCGGCTGACCGCCGGCCCCTACGCGCCGAGCGCGGCGTAGACGAGCTCGTACGCCCGAACCGCGTCCTTGGCCTGCTGCGCCTTATGCAGCTCAGGCCCGTCGATCTTGGCTGCGATCCCTTCGATGAAGTTCCAGTGCAGCACCGACCGCTTGACGGCGCCGACCGCATCCTCGGTGTAGGGGTAGAGGTCGAAGCCGAGCCGTTCGCCGTTGTCGCCGTAGCCTGCGCGGCGCAGCTCGATCGCGAGCTCGATCGTCTCCATGAACGCCGTCGCGCCGACCATGTTGTCGTCGTCGAAGGTGCCCCAGCCGGAGTTCGCATGCTGATGGCCGAGCAGGCCTTCCCCGGCAAGTAGCGCAGCGTACTCGGCGAGGTTCTCGCCGTTCATGATCAGGTGCTGCCAGTCCATGTTGACCTTGATGTTGTCGATGCCCTGCGCGCGCAGCGTGTGGATGACGTGCAGGGTCATGCCCATGTTGCGCATCAGGATCTTCATCGCGGGCTCGGAGTTCTTGTGCTCGAGGAAGATCGTCACGCCCTTGTCCTTCGCGTACCGGGCCGACTCGCCAATCCCGTCGATGAAGCGCTTCCACGACGTCGCGTACGGGGTCTGGAACGGGTAGTTATAGCCCTCGATCCCGGGCCAGATGATGAAGTGCGCGCCGACTGCCGCCGCAAGGTCGATGCCCTCGCGCGTCAGGCGCAACGCCTCTGCCCTGGTCGCGTCGTCAGGCGAGCAGAAGGCCCCCTTCCCGAAGCGGGCATCCAGATGCAGGCCGCTGCAGACGCAGTAGATGCCATGCCCCTCGAGTGCCTCGCTCACCTCGGCGAGATTCGCCGGCGAAAGCTCCTGCGGAAAATGAAACTCGTAGTCGTCCATCAACTCGCCGAGCCCTTCAATCGCTGTCCGCACTTTCTGGGCCGTCGAGACACCCGAAAGCTCCGGCTTGTAGCCGCCCGCATTGAAACGCGTCGCCATGTTGCCGAACGCCCAGATACCGAGAGACGTCTTCATCGCCGAGCTCCAATCGTCATTGAGTTGTCCGGCTACCGACCGAGCACTGCGCCGGTCGTCGGATCGAAGAAGTGCATGCGCCGAGGATCCACGGCGAGATCGAGCTCGTCGCCGGGCGAGACGAAGTGCTGCCCGTCGACCCGCGCGGTGAAGAGCGCTCTGTCGTCGTCTGCGAGCAAGCCCTCCGCCGGCTCGATCACATCTTCGGCGGCGCGCACTGCCTCGGCGACGACGCGCGGCGCATCGATCGCGAAGATGACGTGCGACTCGGCTCCGAGATCCTCGACGACCGTTGCGCGGACACGCATGCGCGGCAGGTTCGCGTCCGCCTGATCGCCGTCCTGGAAATCCGTCGGGCGGATGCCGACGATCACGCGTCGCTGCGGCAGTCGCAGCCCGTCGGGCAGAGGAAGCTCAAAGCCTCCGAAGTGCAGCCGGGCGTCGGCGACGTCGGCCTCGACGAGGTTCATCGAAGGCGAGCCGATGAACGCCGCGACGAACAGATTCGCGGGCTCACGGAAGAGACGTTGTGCCGTATCCACCTGCTGGAGCACGCCGTCACGCAGCACCGCGACGCGCTGGCCGAGGGTCATCGCCTCGACCTGGTCGTGTGTCACGTAGACGGTTGTCACGCCGAGCCGCTCGTGGAGACGAGCGAGCTCAGCACGCATGCTCACGCGAAGCTTCGCGTCGAGGTTCGACAGCGGCTCGTCCATGAGGAACGCCTTCGGCTCGCGGACCATCGCCCGTCCCATCGCAACGCGCTGGCGCTGGCCGCCGGAAAGCTCGCCCGGCTTGCGATCGAGGAGCTCGTCGAGACCGAGCGTGTGCGCTACGTCGCTGACGCGCCGCTCACGATCGGCCTTGTCGATATGACGGAGCCGCAATCCGAAGGCGAGATTCCCGGCGACGGTCATGTGCGGGTAGAGCGCATAGTTCTGGAACACCATCGCGAGATCGCGGCTCTGGGGCCGCACGTCGGTCACGTCGTCCTCGCCGATCAGCACGCGCCCGGCCGTGACAGTCTCGAGGCCCGCGATGACGCGCAGGAGCGTCGACTTGCCGCATCCCGAGGGACCGACGAGCACCATGAACTCGCCGTCGGCGATCTCGAAGCTGACGTCGTCGACAGCCGGCTTCGCGTTTTCCAGATACACCTTCGTCACGTTCTCCAGGCGGATGCCGGCTGCTTGCGTGCGCCGGCCGAGCAGGGCCTCCGCCGTCCCGCCGCCACCGGACGCTCGAGCTGCCGCCCCAGATTTCGTCGAGTCCGTCGGGCTCTCCATCACTCGACCGTCACCCAGCCGTCGAATGCCTTCGCCGGCGGTTCGACCGAGGCGTCCTCGACGATCGTCACCGAGCCGGCGGGCACCAGGTCTGCCGACGACGTACCGACGAGCAGCTCGACGACGCCGGGCTCGACGATGTAGTCGAGGTCACGACCGTGGAAGCCGAGCTGCGCGACCGGCACGTCGAACGTGACACGTCGCGAGTCGCCTGCTGCGAGCTCCACGCGAGCGAAGCTCTTCAGCTCGAGCACGGGACGCGTCACACTGGCGTGACGCCTGCGGACGTAGAGCTGTGCGACCTCGTCCCCCGCGCGATCGCCGGTGTTCGTGACCTTGACGTCGACGGTGATCGTCTCGGCCCACGAGACCTCGGCACGCCGGACGGCGGCTTCCTCGAGCGCGAAGCTCGTGTAGCTCAACCCGTACCCGAACGGGTACAGCGGAGCCGCTGGGCCGTCGACGTAGTCGCCCTTCCAGTGCGAGAGGCCACCGGAGATCTTGTGCCCGTAGAACACCGGGATCTGCCCGGACGAGCGGGGATACGAGACGGGCAACTTGCCTCCGGGACTCACCACTCCGACGAGCGTCTCGGCGATTGCGGCGGCTCCCTCCTGCCCTGGAAGCCACGCGAGGAGGATCGCCGCGCACTGCTCGTGCAGCGCTGCGCCTCCATACGGGCGTCCCGCGACGAGCACCAACACGACGGGCGTACCCGTGGCAGCGACCGCTGCGACGAGCTCCGCCTGCACGCCCGGAAGCTCGAGTGAGGAGACATCCCGGCTCTCACCGCTCGTGCAGTCGCTCGTCAGCCCCGATTTGTCGCCCATCACCATGACGGCGACGTCGGAGCTGCGCGCGAGCTCGACCGCAGCCGCGAAGCCGTCGCGCGCCTCGCCGCTGACCTTGCAGCCTTGCTCGAAGCGGATGTGCTCGCCGAGGTGCGTGCGGAGTGCGTCGAGAACCGTCGGTGCCTCGAGCGAGCCGCCGCTGATGTCGAATCCGCCGAGGAGAGGTGGCGACACCGCGCCCTGCCCGCTCTCGAGGACGTCGCGAATCGACTCGACGTGCGCGGGATACGCATAGTCGCCGAACAGGTTGCGCACATCGTCGGCGCACGGACCGATCAGTGCGACAGAGGCGCCGCTCGTTCGGAGCGGGAGCGTGCCGTCGTTGCGGAGGAGCACGAGGCTCTTGCGGGCGATCTCGCGCGCAAGCTCGCGGTGCGAGCCGGTGTCGCTCGCCGCTGCAGTCTTCGACGTGTCGACGAACGGCTGCTCGAAGAGACCGAGGGCGAACTTCGTCCGCAGCACGCGGCGCACGGCCACATCGATCGTCTCCGCGGAGACGAGACCGGAATTGACCGCGTCGAGCAGCCGTTCGCCGAAGCAGTCGGTGCTCGGGAGCTCGACGTCCATTCCCGCCTCGAGCGCCTTGACCCCGGCGTCCTGTGCATCGACGGCGAACTCGTGGCATTCGAGGATCTGACGGATCGAGAAGTAGTCGGAGACGACGCAACCTTCGAAGCCCCACTCCTCGCGGAGGATGGTGGTCAGCAGCATCGAGTCTGCGGCGCAGGGAATGCCGTCGAGCTCGTTGTACGAGTTCATCACCGAACGCACGCGCGTCGTGCGAACCGCAGCCTCGAACGGATGCAGATAGACGTCGCGGAGCTCCCGTGCGCCGATGTGGGGAGGAGCCCAGTTCATGCCGCCCTCGGATGCGCCGTACCCGACGAGGTGCTTCGCGGTGGCGACGACGCCCGACGCGATGTCCTCTCCCTGCAGGCCGCGGACGAACGCAACACCCATGCGTCCGACGAGGTAGGGATCCTCGCCGAAGGTCTCCTCGAGGCGGCCCCAGCGCGGGTCGCGGCAGACGTCGAGAACGGGCCCGAGCCCCTGGTGCAGGCCCGTGGCGCGCATCTGGGTCCGGATGGTGTCGGCCAGGGCCTCGACGAGCGTCGGCTCCCACGTGCTCGCGAGACCGATCGCCTGCGGGAAGATCGTCGCGTCGCGCGCCATCAGCCCGGAGCAGATCTCCTCGTGGACGATCGCCGGGATCCCGAGTCTCGTCTCGTCGACGAGGTGGCGCTGGAGGGCGTTGGCGAGCTCGGCGGCCTGTTGCGGTCGCAGGCTGCTCGCACCCGAGATGCGCGTGACCTGGCCGATGCCGTGCTCGAGCAGGTGGTCCCTCCCGGGCGCGAGCCGGCCGTCGGCGCCGGCCAGCTCGAAGACCCAGCGGCTCCCGAGCTGCGCCACTTTCTCCTCGACCGTCATGCGTGCGAGCAAGTCCTCCACCCGATCGTCGACGGTTCTCGCCGGGTCGCGGTAGAGCGGCTTTTCCTGGTCGACCTTGAAGGTCGTCATGCGCTCTCCACGAGCGCGCGGCACGAAGCGCGCTCGACGAGCCTCGTCGGCAAGACGACCTGTGCGGGCGGGCCCGTGGGGTCGTCGATCAGGGCGAGGAGCAGTCGTACCGCCTCTTCGCCCATGCGCTGGATCGGCTGCTCGACAGTCGTCAGCGGCGGCTCGCAGAGAGCCGACTCCGGAACGTTGTCGAAGCCGACGACGGAGAGGTCGCCGGGCACCGTCAACCCGAGTGCTTTCGCCACCGCGATCGTCTCGATCGCCGACGCGTCGTTCGCCGCGAAGATCGCGGTCGGCTGCGGCTCGCTGGCCAGCAGGTCTCGCGTCGCCTCGCGTGCGGCCTCCGGCTGGTAGCTGCCGACCCGAACGAGATTCGGGTCGAACGGGATGCCGGCTGCTTCGAGCGCCTGCCGGTAACCCTGTTCCCGCAGGCGTGCCGACTCGAGATCGGGACGGCCGGCGAGAAACCCGATCCGGCGGTGCCCGAGGCGGATCAGGTGCTCGGTCGCCGTGACTGCGCCGCTCAGGTTGTCCGCGTCGACGGTGGGGAGGGTGCTCGACTGCACGTTGTGGTCGACGGCGACGATCGGTGCGGACGAGGTGACGTCGATGCCGCTCGGCGTCACGAGAATCGCTCCGTCGGTGAGAGCGCTCACCCGGGCGAGCGAGCGCCGCTCCCAGCCCACCTGATCCTCGCGCTGGCCGCAGTCGGAGAACACGACCAGGTCGTAGCCGGTTCCGCGGATGGCCCGGGCGGCGCCCTTGAGGAGCTCCGCGTTGAACGACTCGATGTCGGAGACGAGGATTCCGATCACGTTCGAGCGCCGGCTGCGGAGGCTCTGAGCAACAAGGCTGGACGTGTAGCCGAGCTCGTCGATCACCGCCCGCACCCGGGCAGACGTCTTCTCGGCCACTCCGTAGCGGTCGTTGATCACCTTCGAGACGGTGGCAACGGAGACGCCCGCGGCGGCCGCGACGTCGACGATCGTGATTTGACCTTCAGTCATTGGCGGGGATTATTACAAACTTTCGAAAACGGTATCGATAACGGTTGACAAGTTCTACCCTGGGTTGTAACACTCGGCGCGCGATGATGCACTCGGCCAGCGCAGGGACGTCGGCTCTCGGAGTCGGACGCAACCTGCAGAGGGAGGATTCCACCTTATGAAGATTTGGAAGTTGCTGGCGCTCGTGGCGGTTATCTGCGTGGGCGTAACCGCCCTCACGAGCTCTGCCGGCCTCGCCGCCGGCCAAGGCAAGACGAAGGGCGTCACGCTCGTCTGGTGGCACAACGCCAACCAGGGTGCGGGCCTCCAGTTGTGGAAGAACGTCGCATCCGAGTTCCAAAAGAAGCACCCGGGCGTGACGGTCAAGGTCGTCCCGTTCCAGAACGAGGCGTTGAAGACGAAGATCCCGATCAGTCTCCAGTCGAGCAGCCCCCCGGACGTGTTCCAGGAGTGGGGTGGTGGCCAGCTCGTCGATCAGGTGAAGGCGCACAAGGTTGCGAATCTCACCAAGTACGTGAAGTCATGGATCAAGAACATCGGCGGGTCGGCCGCCGGCTGGCAGGTCAACGGCCAGCAGTACGGCATCCCGTACAACGTCGGCGTCGTCGGCTTCTGGTACAACAAAGATCTCTTCGCCAAGGCCGGCATCTCGTCTCCGCCGACCACGTGGCCGGACTTCCTCAGCGATGTCGCGAAGCTGAAGACAGCGGGCATCGCGCCGATCGCGATCGGCGGCAAGGACAAGTGGCCGGACGCGTTCTACTGGGACTACCTGGCGGTCAAGCTCTGCAGCAAGACGGTCATCCAGCAGTCCGCGGTCAGCTACAACTTCACCAACCCGTGCTGGCTCCAGGCCGGTAACTACGTGCAGCAGCTGCTCGACGCGAAGCCGTTCAACGAGGGGTTCCTCGCCACACCTGCACAGCAGGGTGCGACGAGCTCTGCAGGTCTCGTAGCGAACGGCAAGGCGGCCATGGAGTTGCAGGGCCACTGGAATCCCGGCGTGATGCAGCCGCTCACGCCCGACAACAAGATCCCAGCCTTCCTCGGCTGGTTCCCGTTCCCGAACGTCCCCGGCAGCAAGGCCCTTCCGGGCTCGCTGCTCGGCGGCGGTGACGGCTTCGCGTGCTCCATCAAGGCGCCCGAGCCGACGTGCGCGCAGTTCCTCGCGTACATCGACAGCATGAGCGTGCAGAGGCGCATCGGATCCACGAACTTCGGCCTGCCCGTGTTGAAGGGCTCGGAGAGCTCGGTCAAGGACCCGAACCTCAAGGCCGTGCTGGCGTCCCGTTCCAGCTCGCCGTTCGTGCAGCTCTACCTCGACATCGCGTACTCGGCGGCGATCGGACAGGCGCTCGACGACGCGGTCGCCAACGAGTTCGCAGGTCAGGCGACTCCGCAACAGGTACTTACGCAGATCACGGACGCCGCGAAGCAGAAGTAGTGGCAACGGTGTCCTCCGCTACGACCGGCCGCGCACTCGCGCGGCCGGCCGTTGCACGGCCCCGTCGGAAGTGGATCGAGATCGCGCTCTTCGTTGCGCCGGCGATCGCGCTCTACGTCATGTTCCTCATCGTTCCGGTCGTGCAGGCTGTTCACTACAGCTTTTACTCGTGGACCGGTCTCGGTCCTCTGAGCAACTTCATCGGGCTCCATAACTACCGGGAGGCGTTCGGCGACCGTTTCTTCCGGCAGGCGATGGAGCACAACGCGATCCTCGCCGGTCTCTCGATTGGCCTTCAGCTACCGCTCGCGCTCGGGGTCGCGCTGCTGCTCAACCGGCCCCTCCGCGGCAGGCGTATCTTCCGGCTGATCTTCTTTGCGCCGTACGTTCTCTCCGAGGCAGTCACGGCAGTGCTCTTCCTACAGATCCTGCAGCCCGGCGGGCTCGTCGACGCGGCGTTGCGCAGCGTCGGTCTCGGCGGGCTCGTCCAGCTCTGGCTGGCAGACCTTCGGCTCGTCTTCTACACGCTCTTCGTCGTGATCACGTGGAAGTACATCGGCTTCGCGATCATCCTGCTGCTCGCCGGTCTGCAGGGCGTGCCGTCCGAGTTGCACGAGGCGGCCGCGATGGACGGAGCTTCGAGCTGGGAGACGCTGCGTTACGTCACGATTCCCCTGCTCGGACCGACGATCCGCATCTGGGTTTTCCTCTCGGTCATCGGATCCATCCAGCTCTTCGATCTGGTGTGGATCATGACCCTCGGCGGCCCCGCCGGCGCCTCGTCGACCATGGCCACGTACATGGTCGACCAGGGCGTCAACAGCTACCGCATCGGCTATGCAACCGCGGTCGCCACGATCCTGTTCGGCCTCTGCTTCGTCATCTCGATGCTCTACCAGGTCTTTGTCCTTCGCCGGGACAGCGGTACCGGCACGGCGAGGATGGCGGGGTAGCGGTGGCGGAGGCAACTGCAGGACAGGGCCCCGTGCGCACCAGCCCGTTCGCCGACGCGCCGGTGTACTTCGTGGCCATCGCGCTCTCGGCCGTCGTGCTCGTGCCGATTGCGTATGTCGTGCTCAGCGGGTTCCGCACGACGGGTCAGATCGCAAACAAGCCGGTCGCCTTTCCGCATCCGTGGGTGATCCACAACTACGCCAAGGTGATCACGTCCGGCTCGTTCTGGCGCCAGATCGGAAACAGCGTGATCGTCGCGACGATCGCGACCTCGCTCGTCGTGGGAGTCAGCGCTCTCGCCGCGTACCCGCTCTCGCGGCTTCAATTCCGCGGCCGGGAGGCGATCTACACGTTCTTCACCTTCGGCCTGCTCTTCCCCGTGGCCGTCGCGGCGCTGCCGCTCTACCTCCTGCTGCGGCAGTTCGGACTGCTCGAGTCGCTGCTCGGCGTCGCGCTGCCGGAGGCGGCGTTCGGGATCCCGATCACGATCATCATCCTGCGTCCGTTCATGCGCAGCATCCCCGTCGAGCTCGAAGACGCCGCCGCGATGGACGGTTGCGGACGGTTCGGTTTCTTCTGGCGCATCTTGCTGCCGCTCTCGCGACCGGCGCTCGTGACTGTGATCGTTCTCTCCGTCGTGACGAGCTGGAACAACTACATTCTGCCGTTCCTCGTGCTCAACGATCCGAACCACTGGACACTCCCACTCGGAGTCGCGTCCTACAGCGGCGTGCACAGCGCGGACTCGGCGGGCATCCTCGCCTTCACGACGCTGTCGATGGTGCCGGCGCTCCTCTTCTTCATGGCTGCGGAGCGGCGGATCGTCGGCGGGCTCTCGGGCGCAGTCAAGGGTTGAGGGAGTCGAGCAGGCGCTCGGACGTTGACGCAGCGTCGTCGCCGACGAGCACTGTGTGGTGATCCATCTTCGGGCGAAGACGGGCCGCCACGGCGAACTCCGGGTCCACCACGTCGTCGACGCGGTTCAGTAGCGTCCTGCGGTTCGCTGCATTCCGTCGGCTGCGACGAGATCCCGGGCTCAGCCGGCGAAGGCGCGGAGGGCCTCTTTGCCGGACGTAACCATGGGGTCGCCGTGCGCCAGCAGCAAGAGGTCGAAGTCGAGGTCGAGCACGCGCCGGTAGGCATCGCGCAGGCCCGCCTTGGTCTCTTCGGGGTTGTCCATCAATTCGTCGGGGACGAAACCGAGCTCGTCCCGGCCGGGCCGGCGTACGACGCCGTCCGCGCAGGCGAGCGCATGGTGTGCCGGGATGTAGAGCGCCGTCTCGTCGGGACAGATCGCGTCGATCTCGAACGCGATCACACCGCCGGGCAGCTCGTCGCCGAAGTCGAATGCTTCGACCGGCCCGCGTCCGTCGAGCTCGTGCAGCCCGCTGCGGACGCAGTGGACCGCGCAGCCGAAGGCGTCTCGCAGCCGCCAGGCGTCGCGATCGTGGTGACGGTTTGTGAGCAATACGTGCTCCGGGGCCCCGCGCTCGTCGAACCACGACAGCCCTTCCGCCGGAATCATCGCGTCGATCAGCACACGCTCGGCAAGCAAGTAATACGAACTGACATCCATGTGGATGTGCTCGTGGCGTGCCGTCCAGTGCCACAGGCCGGGCGCAATCTCCTGCACGGCGTCGAGCGTAACGCAATCACGCCCGACCGGCACGCGGCCGGTCCTCGGTTCTCAGGCCTCGAGCAGCACCTTCACGTGCTGGTTCCCCGGCGCGGTCAGGGCCTGGAACATCGCCTCGGCGTCATCGAGCGGCGCGGTGCCCGTGATCAGCTGGTCGGTCGGTATCCGGCCGCTTGCGAGCAGCTCGATCGCGCGCGCGAAGTCGGCGCGGCGATAGGCGATCACGCCTCGCAGGTCGAGCTCCTTGATCAGGATCGGCGGCGCGGCGAGGTCGAGCGGCTCGAGCGACATTCCGACGAGCATCACGCGTCCCAACGGCTGGACGAGCTCGACGGCGAGACGCGCCGCAGAGGGTGAGCCGGCGCACTCGAACACACATGCCGGCGCGGCGCCGAGCGCGTCCGGCACGGCGGTCTCGGCGCCGTCGAGGGACACCGTTGGCAGCCCGAGCGCGGCAGCATGCTCGGCTCGGCCGCGGTTGCGCGACACCAGCACGAAGCGCTTGTGCTCGTTCTCGCGCAGGACGAGCGACGTCAGCAGGCCGATCGGGCCGGCACCGAGCACTGCGACCGGTTCGTCCGGACCGAGTGCCGCCTTCTCCACCGCGCGAACCGCGACGGCGAGCGGCTCGACGAACGTCCCGGCTCGGTCGTCGACCTCGTCGGGCAGCGCAAAGAGCATCCGCGCGTCGGCGAGCATGCGCTGCGCATACGCGCCCGCGCGGCCGGTGCCGAGACCTACGCCGTTGGGCACCGCGTACGGGCAGACCTGCTCTTCACCCGCAAGGCAGCGTTCGCACTCGCCGCATTGCGCGAACGGCAGCACGCTGACGCGGTCGCCGACGTCCCAACCTGTGACGCCGGGTCCGAGCTCGGCGACGCGGCCGCTGAGCTCGTGCCCCGGCACGGTCCCCGCGGGAAACAGCTCCGGGACGTCGCGGAAGTGCAGATCGGAGCCGCAGATGCCGCAGAACGCGACGTCGAGCAGCACCTGCCCCGGGCCCGGCTGCGCGAGCTCGCGCTCGACGGTGACGAGGCCGCGGTCGGCGCCGACCTCGACAACGCGCACGCTCCCGGTCATGCCGCCACCACGTCGCGATCATATGTCGCGGTCATGCGAATGCACGTCGGACGTCAACCGGCCGAACCAACTTCTCAGGTTGCGGCGGCCCGGGGCGGCGTACCATCGTCAATGCGACGGGGCTTGACGCGTCGGGACCTCCGGACAGGGCAAGGAAGGGGATAGGACGATGAGATTCATGCACGTGTCGCTCCTCGCGGTAGTTCTTCTGGTGGTGGTGACAGCCTGCGGCGGGTCGGCCAAGAAGTCGGCGTCGCCGACGACCACCGCGGCCACCACCACCAAAGAGTCGACGTCGAAGGTGAGCCCGTCGTTCGCGGCGACGAAGAACTGTGCGCAGCTGATGGCGCTGGGCACAAAGATGGCCCAGGCGATGCAACCGATGTCCGGCAACGCCCAGGCGAGCATCACCGACGAGGCGAAGGCGCTCCAGGCGGTGGCGGGCGCGGCGCCGGAGGAGATTCGCGGCGACTTCGAGACATTCGCGAGCGCGTTCACGGCGTACGCTCAGGCGTTCGAGAAGGCCGGTCTCAAGCCGGGCAAGGTGCCCACTGCGGCGCAGCTCGTCCACATGGCGACGGCGGCCAAGGCGTTCAGCGCACCCAAGCTGCAGGCAGCCGACCAGCACCTGTCGGCCTGGGCTCAGAAGAACTGTGGAGGGGCGTCCACTACCACGACAACAGGCTAGGAGCTCCGTCGGCGAATAGACCAAGGAAACCGTGCTCGCGTTGTCCATACTTCGCCGACACGACGAAGGGACGGCAACGATGAGCAGCTATACGAAAGCGAACCTGAAGCACGACGTCGAGGACGCAGCCCCGAAGTTCGGACTCTCGCCGGGGCTCGAGTTCCGGTACGGCCGTGGGGCGCTCGGCTGCGAGCAGTCGGGTGCGAGCTACCAGAAGATCGCGCCGGACTTCCGCCAGCCGTTCGGCCACGCTCACAAGGAGCAGGAAGAGGTCTACGTGCTCGTCTCCGGCAGTGCGCGTGTCAAGCTCGATGACGACGTCGTGGAGCTCGCGCCGTTCGACGCGGTGCGCATCGGGCCCGGCGTCATGCGCTGCGTCGAGGCGGGGCCGGAAGGCGCGGAGCTGATTCTCTTCGGCGCGCCGCGCGTCGAAGGCCCGGAGGCCGAGATCGTCCAGGGCTGGTGGACGAGCTCGGAGACCTGAGTTGCGTTCGGCCGGCTGCGCGCCGCCCACGACCAGGCGGCGCGCAGCCGGGCATCCCCTACTTGCAGTAGAGGATCGGCGTGGAATGACCGGGGTCGTTCCAGATCCGCGTCTGCCAGCCGAGCGTGACGACGTACGCGCACGACGGGTCGGCGCCGATCGGAACAGGCACACCGCCGTTCCCCGTCGAGAGGTGCGGGCCGCCTGCACCGCCACGGAAGAAGAAGTCTCCCGCGACGAATGCGCCGCTCGGCATCGCCGTCGTCGGCGAGCCCGAGAACGCGGGCGGTGGATGCACCTGCCCGCCGTTGTTCGCGATCGTCACGTTGAACGACCGCAGGTGCGGATGGTCGACCGTGTAGAGGATGTGCGCGTTCGCTGCGCCGGCAAGCGGGTTGCAGGCGTTCGCACGCAGCTCCTCCAGGTCGAGCTGGACGATCACCGGCGAGTTGTCGAGGATCACCGAGTCGAGCTGATCGCCCGGCAGCGCCGCCAGCGTGACCGCATCCCGCACTTCGAAGGCGAGCGCGTAGCGCCGAATCGGCTCTTGCTCGGTGGTCGTCAGCGACCGTCCCGCATCCGCATGCGGCAGCAGGCCCGGCAGCTTCGCCGGGTGTGCGGTCGTGATCGCCGGTGAGTTCAGCACGAACAGGTCGAACGTCCGGATGAAGTTCGTGTGGTCGATGTTGATCACCGCGGTCGACCCCGGCGGGTTGTACATCGGCACGGTCACCGGACGGCCCTGCAGCTTGATCCAGCCGTCGACGTTGTCGGTCGCGCCAACGTCAACCGGGAACGACGCAGCGAAGCCGTTGCCGTCGGTGTAGAAGACATAGCCGACATGCGTCGACGCGATCTGCGTCACCGGCGCCAGTGAGCCCGGTGCGACCGACGGCAGCGTCGTCGGATCGTCCGGCGTTCCCGACCACGTCCACTCGCCGATCTTGAAGCGGTACTCGAGCGGGTTGCCCGTCGCGATGTTCGTCAACGGGCAGTTGCCCTTGAGCGTGACGCCCCCGGCGAAGACGTATGCGCCGGTCGTCGGATCGCCGGCGTAGCCCTCGACGGAGAAGTGCGAGCCGAGCGTGCCGGGCGTCGGGTGAATGTCGAACACCTCAACCTGGAGCCAGTGCGGAACGGTCTCCGGATCGCCGACGACGACCTTGTCGGTGCACAGGTCGACGCAGAGACACGGGCCGACGTTCTGACGCCCGGGCTTGCGTCCGTCCGCCTGCGTCTCCTGCAGGATCGCGCTGCCGCCGAGCTCGGCCGAGAAGTAGACGTCAGGGCCGCCGAAGAGCTCGAAGTTGATTCCCCACGCCGAGAGCGGCGTCTTCTCGAAGTCGTCCCGGAGATAGCTGATCAGGAAGTGGCCGTCGAAATCCGTCGGCGCCGAGCCGAGCGGGTCGTCCTGGAGCCAGTCGGCGTCGAACGCCTTGACGATCGCGCCGGGGATGGGCTTCTTGTCCTTGCAGGTCCGCAGGTGCCCGCAGATCGTCCAGACGCCGAAGCGTGACAGGATCAGGCACCAGAGGCGATTCGGCAGGCAGTACTGCCAGACGCCGATGGAACCGCCCTCGCTCTGGCGCCAGGCGGGCTGGAGCGTCGTGACCGCGACCTGGAGCGGCTTTGCCTTCTTGCTCGTCCGGGGCCGCGGCACGGTCTCGAAGTGGAGGTCGATCTCGATCGGGCCGCCGTTGTAGCGCTTCTCGTCGAGCTCGACGGAGAAGGCGCCCTGGTCGTCCGTCGTCGTCTCCGCGAGCAGCCCTGATGCGCGCTGCTTCGCCTGGGCGTCGGTCAGGATCGCGACCGTCTCCTTCGGGTCGGCCACGGCCCGCGCGGCGAGCTGGTCGCCGGCCTCCGCTTCGTAGAGCCTGACGCCGACACGCGCCAGCGGCTCCTCGCACTCGTCGCACACGAGACCGCAGAGGCGGCCCTTCAGTGTGTAGCTCATCTCGTTCCTTTCGCAGGGTGTTGGCCCTGCCGCATCGGGCTTGGACACGTCAAGACGGGCACGACCGCGCGTTTCTTCCCTCGGCTGGAGACGAGTCGTCGCGGCGGCTACCCTCACGCGATGTCCAACGGCCACCACGAGGAGCGCGACGGCACACCCGACGACGAGCTCGCAGCGCGCCTGAAAGCGGCGACCGAGCTGCTCGAGTCCGTCGCCCAGGATCGCGGACTCCTCGGCGCGCTCTCGGTCGAGGAACGGACGCGACTCCTTGCCGCTGCCGGCGACGTCCACAACCCCGATCTCGTTCAGCGTCGACTTTGGGCGAAGTCACTGCGTCGAAAGGAAAAGGCGGCGAAGCTCGCGCGCGACGAGTCGGCGCTCGCCGAGACGGGCATTCGCGTCCTGCGCGAGAAGCCCGTGTACACGACGCCCAATGTCGTGCCGCCGGAGAACTTCGAGCAGACCGATCTCGACGAGTCAGAGCTGCGCGAGCTGATCGAGCCGCAGCATTGCTACGTCTGCAAGGAGCAGTACGCCGAGATTCATCCGTTCTACGACCAGCTCTGTCCGGTGTGCGGCGAGCTCAATTACCGCAAGCGTTCTGAGACTGCTGATTTGGGCGGTAAGGTCGCGCTGCTGACCGGCGGCCGCGTGAAGATCGGCTATCAGGCGGGTATCAAGCTTCTTCGAGCGGGTGCGCACCTGATCGTCACGACGCGCTTCCCGCGTGACGCTGCGATGCGGTACGCGCAGGAGCCCGACTTCGAGGACTGGGGCGACCGGCTCGAGATCTTCGGGCTGGATCTCCGTCACACGCCGAGCGTCGAAGGCTTCTGCGAGCACCTGCGCACGACGCACGACCGGCTCGACTTCATCGTCAACAACGCGTGCCAGACCGTGCGGCGCCCGTCCGAGTTCTACCGGCACATGCTCGACGCGGAACGCTCGTCGGCGCGCACGATGCCCGCCGAGATCCGCGGGCTGCTCGGCGCGTACGAAGGGCTTCGGCGCACCGACATGCTGCCCTCCGGTGTGCCCGCGCTCGTCGACGCCGCTCCGTCGCCGCTTGTCGGCGTCACGCACTCGGCAGAGCTGTCGCAGGTGGCGCTGCTCGCAGACGATCTCGATCGCCAGGCCGATCTCTTCCCGGAGGGCCGCCTCGACCAGGATCTCCAGCAGGTCGATCTACGCGAGCGCAATTCGTGGCGGTTGCTGCTCGCGGAGGTGTCGTCCGTCGAGCTGCTCGAGACGCAGCTCGTCAACGCCGTCGCTCCGTTCGTGCTGAACGCACGTCTGAAGCCGCTGATGTTGCGCACCGCCGACCGTGACAAGCACATCGTCAACGTGTCGGCCGTCGAGGGCCAGTTCTACCGCAAGTTCAAGACGACCCGGCATCCGCACACGAACATGGCGAAAGCGGCGCTGAACATGATGACCCGGACCTCCGCCGCCGACTACTACGCCGACGGCATCCACATGAACAGTGTCGACACCGGCTGGGTGAGCGACGAGGACCCACTTCACATCGCGGAGCGGAAGACGGCGGAGCATCGCTTCCGTCCGCCGCTCGACATCGTCGACGGCGCGGCGCGGATCGTCGATCCGATCATCGACGGCTTCAACACGGGCGCCCACGTCTGGGGCCAGTTTCTCAAGGACTTCAAGCCGACCGACTGGTAGCGATCGACCGGACTACAGCTTCGGGCCGCTGCGCTCTACAGCTTCGAGCCGCTGCGCGGGGTGCGCAGCCGGGCGCGATTCGGCAGCTCGGACTCCGGGACGAATGCGACGTTGACGGCGCGCGGATCGCCCCCGTCGTCCTCGCGCTCGAACGTCACGTGCTTGCCTGCGCAACGTGCCTTCGGCTCCTCTTTCGGGAGCCAGCCGGTGCTCGCAACGTAGAGGCGTTCGTCGTTCTCCGTCTGGAGGTAGCCGTACCCCTTCTCACTGTTGAACCAGAGCATCTTTCCGTTCATCTCAGCCCACCTTAACGACGAAGAACGCGATTGCGACGTATTGGCACGTGACGGCGACGAGGGTCAGCGCGTGAAAGACCTCGTGATAGCCGAATACGGCCGGCACCGGATCTGGCTTCTGGCGGGCATAGACGACCGCGCCCACGGTGTATGCGAGCCCCCCGATCGCCAGCAGGGTGACGGCGGCAATGCCTGCACGGCGCGCGACCTGCGGCATCGCTGCCACACCCGCCCAACCGACCGCAAGGCCGGTGACGGCGGACAGCCAGGTCGGTGCGCCGACCCAGACGAACTTCAAGAGGATCGCCGCCGCCGCCCCGCCCCAGACGACAACGAGCACGACCTCCCGCATCGTCCCGCGGAGCGTCAGGAGCCCGACGGGCGTATAGGTGCCCGCGATCAGGAGGTAGATGCCGGCGTGGTCGAGCCGTCGCATCCACGGACGGACGCGGACGCTCCAGTCGCCTCGGTGGTAGAGCGCGCTCGCACCGAGCATCAGCACGACGGAGGCTGCGAATACCGCTGCCGCTGCAGAGGCGCGCGTGCCGTCCGCATAGATCACGAGCAGTACGCCGACGACGAGGGCGACGAAGAACGCCGCTTCGTGCAGCACGCCGCGCAGGCGCGGCTTGACGTTCGACGGTGTCGGCGCGCTCGATCCCTCGATCATCCGGGCGTTCCCTTCGGGAGAGCCCCGCTCTGCCTCAGCGCTGGGCGAAATTGGCGACGCCGACGGAGCAAGCGAGAGACAGGCCGCCGGGCCACACCACATAGCGTAGCGCACGGTGTCGGCTCATTTCGGTCGCGGTGGGCTCTCATGGCGCGCTCAACGCCGCCTTCGAGCACGTGCGGACGAGCAAGCGTTCTTGTGTGCGAGTGCTCCGCAGCTCGGGCGAGGCGATGTATTTCGTCCTCGGGAGCCAGGCGACGACCGACGGCCCGGACTCGCGGAAACCCGCATCAAATAAGGGGATTCCGGCCTCCGCACATCCGAACGAGGGAGGATCCGTGCTACGGTCAAGGGGTACATGAGCGAGTATCGGTTGCGCAGTCGCGCCTCCCTTCCCGTTCTCACTTGGTAGAGGAGGTGTTTTTCTATGGCAACCGGAACCGTTAAGTGGTTCAACGATGCAAAGGGGTATGGCTTCATTACCCCCGACGCCGGTGGCAAGGACGTGTTCGTCCATTTCAGCTCCATCAGCGGCGATGGCCACAAGTCCCTCGCAGAGGGTGCGAAGGTCGAGTTCGAAGAGGCTGAGGGCGCAAAAGGCCCAGAGGCCAAGAACGTCTCACTCGCTTCGTAGTAGAGGCTTTCGAGTACCAACGGGGGCGCTTGCGCCCCCGTCCATTTTCACGGCAGGGAGATAGAGATGGCCGAAAAGGAAGAGAAAATCGAGGTCGAGGGCGAGGTGCTCGAGTCGTTCCGCGCCGGCATGTATCGCATCGGACTCGAGAACGGCCACGAGACCCTGGCGTACACCTGCGGCAAAATGCGCCGCTATCGCATCCGCATCGCCCCTGGCGACAAGGTGAAGGTCGAGCTTTCTCCATACGACCTGAACCGCGGACGCATCACATACCGCATCCGTTGAGCATGATGCGCGCCGCCGCAGTCCCCCGCACGGAGATCACGATCGGCCGTGGAACCGTCGCGGTGCGGCAAGACGAGCTCGACCGCCTGCTCAAAGCGCTCGCTGCGCTCGAGCACGAGGGCGCTGCGTCGATCGCCGACGAGATCGGCGCACTGCGCGTCGCAGGCGTGCGCATCCATCTCCTGCCGACGAGCTCCGAGATTGCGGCGCTGCGCGCTGCGATCGTCGCGGCCGAGCCGATCTCGCGTTCTCCCGGTTCGTCGCTCGCGCGCCTCAAGGCGCTCCTCGACGAAGCTTAAGCAAGCGGGCGCGTAGCGCCCATTCCGTCAGCTACCTGGTTCGCAACCGTGGCCACCGAATCGTCGTCCAGGGCTGCGTCGTCTCCGGTTGCTCAGGAACCAGGTTGCAGCCGTTGGCTTCTGCTTGGGCGCTACCGTCGGACGACGACGAGCGTCGCCCGCATCCCGAGCGCGCGATGGTTCGCGACGCCGCACCACAGGGCGTAGGTGCCGGGCAGCAACTTGAACGTTTTGTCGACGACACCGCCGGCCTGCACGCTCGGCCAGGCATAGACGCGTGTTCCGCCGGCGCGGCGCATGCGCAGGTCGTGTGCGTCCTGGCCGCCGTTGCGGAGCTCCACGATCGCCCAGCCTGCCTTGATGCTTTGCCGCGAGAGCGTGAAGCGGAACTCCTGTGCGACGACCTGGACGCGAGCCGGCGGCGGGGGAGGGGCCGCGATCACGTGAGCAGCGCGGGCCGCGCGAACGAGTCGATGCCCGGGAGCACCGCTGCCGCGTCCGTGCCGAGCCACTGCTCGAGGAGCGCCGCGTAGATCGCGCGGAAGTCCGACGTCGCCTTGAGGTTGCCCTCCTCGTCGAGGCCGGTCGCAAGGCCCGGGAACGCGCCGATCATCGTTCCCTTCACGCGCGAGCCGATGAGGAAGCCGACCCCCGCTGCACCGTGGTCGGTCCCGCCTGAGCCGTTCTCGCCGGCCCGCCGGCCGAACTCCGACCACACGTGCACGAGCACCCGGTCGGCGAGGCCGCGAGCCTCCAGGTCGCGCTGGAACGCGAGCAGGGAATCCGTCGTCAGTTGGAGGCCGGAGGAGAGCGCCGGCGCCTGGTTCGAGTGCGTGTCGTATTCGCCGGGGGCGCTCAGCGCGACGCAGCGCAGCGGCAGGCCGGCCGCCAGCATCGCGGCGAGCCCTGCCAGCCGGCGGGGAAACGCGTCGTCCGACGTCGGATACGCGACCGGGCTCGTGTACGCGGGCTTCCCGTCCTGGTTCTGGAAGGGCACGAGCTGCGTGCGCAGCCGATGGACCTGCGCCGCGACGCTGCCGGCCACCTGGAGCCCGGCATCGGTGGGCTGCACGCCGAGGGCCCCGATCGCCGCGAGCATCCGATCCTCCACTTCGCCCCAGACGCGGTTGCTCCAGAAGTCGTACTGGTCAGGGCCGTCGATGGACGCGACGGGCACCTTTGCCGTGGCGAGCGCGGGGGCGAGCGTGTCGTCGAGCGACAACCCCTGCAGCGGATTGTCGGCGACGCCGACACGGTCGAGATAGCGGCCGAGCCAGCCGGTGCGCAACGACGTGCTCGTTGCGCCGACCTCCCAGTAGTGGCGCGACGTGAAGTGCGACTGGTCGGCGTTCGTGTAGCCGACAGCCGGCATGACCGTGACCTTCTGCTCGCCGTGCAGGGTTGCGAGCGCGGCTGCGGCCGGATGCCACCGCAGGCGGTCATCCTCGGAGAACGCGGAGCCGCCGGAGAGCGCGAGGCTCGGGCGAAGCTTCGTGTACAGCGGGTCACCCTGCGGGGAGAGGACCGAGAGCCCATCTGCGCCGCCTTCGAGAAAGATCGAGATGAGGATCGGTTGCGCCGCGCCGCCCGCAGCCGCCGCGATGCCCTCTTCGAGCGCGCGGAGCCCGAGCTTGGACGAGCCGTAGACCGCGAGCAGCGCACCTGCGCCGTGCCCGAGAAAGCTGCGGCGCGAAAGACCTGTGCCGGCCGGCAACGGCATCCCGGGCTCGATCGCGGGCAACCCGCGCCCGGCCTCCGCAGCTGCGCGGTGCAGGAGGCGCGAGCGGGAGAGACCGTCACAGTGATTGCAGTCGCTCATGCCGCCTGCATCTCCGGGGAGACGGCGATCAGCTGCCGCAGTGCGTTCTGTGTCATCACGGCGTACTGCTTGCGCTTCCACGCAGTGCCGGCCGCGTCTCCGAGCGCGTTCTGCGCGAACGCGAGCAGCGCGCCGTGCGTCGCATTGCCCAGCTCCGGCTTGTTCCAGAAGGTGAGCGCGCCGTCGAGGAGTGCGTGTGCGTCGAACGGCTGCACGGCTTTTCCCGGGTCGAGCGCGAACGGCTTCAGCACGTACGTCGCGATCCACCAGCGACCGCGCCACGTTGCCGTGTCGAGCCAGCGCGTGTCGTCCCACCCGGCGACATTCGGCGGAGAGAAGAGGCGTTGGCCCGCCATCGCGCCGAGCCACGCATACGCCGTCGTGTCGATGCCGCGGCCGAGCCGGCGAAGCAGGCCTGCGTTGTAGAGGGCCGGCGACTTGACCATGCGCGGTCCGGTGTACAACGAGGGATGCTTGAGGATCGCCGCGACGACGGGCTTGATCCGATTGCCGCTCCCGACATACACGTGTTCGAGCGCGCGTAGCGTTGCAGCATCCGGCGGCGTCGGGATGAAGTAGCCCCAAAGCTTGTTCACGAAGAACGACGGATGGCTCGGGTGCGCGACCGCGAGCCTGACCGAGTCCTTCCAGGTGAAGGCGCCGCGCTTGTGGAAGATCGTCTTGACGCCGGCGTCGTGTGCGCTCGGGTCGTAGCGGAAGTTGACCGTGCCGACGCCCGGCTTCCAGTCGTTGCGGAAACCGGTCAGAGCCCGTGCGTTCTGTCGGACGTCGGACTCCGTATATCCGCGCCCCGCGCCGAGCGTGAAGAGCTCCAGCATCTCGCGTCCGTAGTTCTCGTTCGGAGACCGCTTCGAGTTGTCGCTGCCGTTCAGCCACAGCAGCATCGCCGGATCCTTCGTCACCTGACCGAGCAGGTCGGGGAACGAACCGAGAGCGTGCTCGCGGAAGAGCTGGTTCTGATTCAACATGAGGCGCTGCGAGTCGACCCCGGCGTCAGACGTTGCGAACCAGTCGTGCCAGACGAGCGTCATGCGCTCGACGAGGGGCCGTGACGTCCGGACCATTCGGTCGATCCACCAGACGTGATCGTGACCCCACGCGTCGTACGGGGCGAGCGGCCGGCCCTTCTCGTCCTTCGCCGCCGGGCCGACGAGCTGTTCGCGGTCCGGATTCGTGAGCGCGTGGACTGCGCCGTCGAGCCCGAGTCTCGTGAGTGCCTCCGCCTCTCCTTTGCGCGGCCCGAACCCGGCACGCCAAAGCAGTCGCTCGGCCTGAGCGGCGTTGAACGACCCGGCGAATGCGGCTACCCCGGACACGTGAGCCCCCCTTCCCCGGCAGGGTCGCACCGGAACCTCGAACGGGAAACCCCCAAAAAGCGGGAGGGCCCCTCACGGGGCCCTCCGGATGGTTCCCCCGCGTCGAGACGACCTAGGCCGGACGACGCCCCGGGCTGCGCTTCGCGGTGCGGCGCTTCGCGGTCGAACGCTTCGCCGGACTCCGCTTGGCGGTCGTGCGCTTGGCGGTGCTGCGCTTCGCGGCGGAACGCTTCGCGGGACTCCGCTTGGCGGTCCGGCGCTTGGCGGTCGAGCGCTTGGCGGTGCTGCGCTTGGCGGTCGAACGCTTCGCGGTGCTCCGCTTGGCGGTCGAGCGCTTGGCGGTGCTCCGCTTGGCGGTCGAGCGCTTGGCGGTGCTGCGCTTCGCGGTCGAGCGCTTGGCGGTGCTGCGCTTCGCGGTGGCCCGCTTGGCGGTCGTGCGCTTGGCGGTGCTGCGCTTCGCGGTGGCCCGCTTGGCGGTCGTGCGCTTGGCAGTGGCGCGCTTCGCGGTCGAACGCTTCGCGGTGCTCCGCTTGGCGGTCGTACGCTTGGCGGTACTGCGCTTTGCTGTGCTGCGGCTCGAGCTACGAGTCGCAGTCCTTCTCTTGGGTGTTGCCATGTGCCTCCTCCTTGGTGAGTTCCGCGGCAACCAACTGTGCGCACGAAGTATGCGCGGTGCCTCGGCTGTTATTCCCTAGAAACGTCGTAGTCCCTTCACGTTGAAATGACGTCGACAGTTTGCAATCGTCATCTATCGTCCGTTCTCAACACGGATGACTTCCCCCATTCGGGCGTGATGCAAACGACATAGTGCAACGCATTGCTGCTTACACCGATCGCGTGCGCGCGCTTGCGTTGTCGTTTCCGCAGGCGTACGAAGACGCGCCGTGGGGTTTTCCCGTCTTCAAAGTCGGTGCGAACAAGTTGTTCGCATGGATGACGGAGCACGACGATCACGTCGACGTGACAGTGAAACTCAGTGCGGAAGAACGTGAGATCGTCGAGCTGCTGTCGTGGGTGCGTCGCGCGAGTCACGTCGGTCGCTATGGGTGGGTGACCGCCGAGGTCTCGAGCGACGAGACGCTCGAGGCGACGCTCGAATGGATCCGCGAGAGCTACTGGCTCAAGGCGCCGGCGGACGTCCGCGAGGCGGCATTCGGCGACGCCTGAACCGTGACTGCCGTTACGACTCGCGGGCGATTTCCGACGCCGCGGAAATGCTCTTGCGCCGAGCACGCGGGACATCGACAATGCACTTGATGAGCATTCGCGGACGACCCTGATCTGCCGCTCGAGGCGTCGCCGGACTCACCGCGGCGCTTCTCGCAATCGAGCTGCTCGACGAGCTCGTCGGTGGGACGCGCGCCGCAGCATGGCCGCTGATCCGCCGTGACCTCCAGCTGAGCTACGCGCAGGTCGGCCTCCTGTTCGCGGTGCCGGCGTTCGTCGGGAGTGCACTCGACCCGCTCGTCGGTGCGTTCGGCGACACGCGGCGGCGGCGGGGGCTCATCGTCGCCGGCGGTCTCGCGTTCGCACTCGCAGCCGCGCTTGCCGCCGGCGCCGTCGGGTTCTGGACGCTGCTTGTCGCCCTCGCGATCGGTCACCCCGCGAGCGGTGCGTTCGTGAGCCTCGCGCAGGCGACGCTGATGGACGGTGCGCCCGATCTGCGCGAACGGAACATGGCGCGCTGGACGCTCGTCGGCTCGTTCGGCTACGTCGGCGGGCCCGTGCTGCTCGCAGGCGCCCTGTGGGCGGGCCTCGGCTGGCGTGGGGCGACCGCCGCGCTCGCTCTCGCCACGCTCCCGCTCGTCGCGGCTACACGTCGCCTGCCGAAGCCGGCGGCGCACCACGGCGGCTCAGCTGTCGAGAACGTCCGGCATGCGCTCGGCGCTCTTCGCCGCCGGGACGTGCTGCGCTGGCTCGCGCTGCTCGAGGCGGTCGACCTGCTGCTCGACGTCTTCCACGGCTTCCTCGCGCTCTATCTCGTCGATGTCGCAGGCGCGTCGCCCTCGACCGCTGCGCTCGGCGTCGGCCTGTGGACCGCCGCCGGACTCGTAGGCGATTGGCTCGTGCTCGCCGTGCTGCGACGAGTGAGCGGCCTGCGCTACCTCCGCGTGACCGCGGTGCTCGCGCTTGTCGCGTATCCCGCGTTCCTGCTCGCGCCCGGGATCCTCGCCAAGCTCGTGCTCGCCGCCGTGCTCGGCCTGCTCAACTCGGGGTGGTACGCGATTCCGCAGGCGCGGCTGTACGCGGCACTGCCCGGGCGCAGCGGCGCGGCGATCGCTGTCGGCGGATTCGGCGGCTTCGCCGGCGCGGCGGTCCCGCTCGTGCTCGGCATCGTCGCGGGTGCAGCGGGGCTCGGTGCGACGATGTGGCTGCTCGTGCTCGCGCCGGTTGCGCTGCTCGTCCTGGCGCCGCGCGAGCCGCTACCCTAGATCGATGCAGGCGATCCGGACATCGACAGCACGCCGCGCGCGGCCGTTGCGAGTCGCCGGGTTGCGCGCGGACAGCTAGTCGGCTTCGGGAACGTCCTCGGCCGATGTGTCCTTGGCTTCCGGGTCCGGGATAGGCGACTCGTCGAGCTCGTCACTCCTATTCGTCCTCCCGGAGGTGCATATCCTTGTCTTCCATGAACGTCGTCCTTCCCGACAACTCCACGCTCGAGCTTCCCGACGGCGCGACCGGCCTCGACGCCGCGCGCGCGATCGGGCCGAAGCTCGCCGAGCAGGCGGTGCTTATCCGCGCGAACGGCGCGGTGCACGATCTGCGTGACCCACTCGAGGACGGGCAGTCGATCCAGATCCTCACAACGCGCGACACGAGCGATCCGGATGCGCTCTACGTGCTCCGGCATTCGACCGCGCATCTGCTGGCCGAGGCGGTGCGCCGGCTGTATCCCGGCGTGAAGGTCGCGATCGGTCCGCCGATCGAGAACGGGTTCTACTACGACTTCGACTTTCCCGAGCCGCTGCGTGAGGAGGAGCTCGAGCGGATCGAGGCCGAGCTGAACCGCGAGCTGAAGGAAGGGCGTGAATGGACGCGCGAGGAGATCTCGCGCGACGAGGCGAAGGTGCGCTTCGAAAAGGAAGGCGAGCCGTACAAGGTCGAGCTTGTCGACACCGCCGAGGGCGACATCACGCTGTACACCCAAGGCGACTTCACCGACCTCTGCCGCGGGCCGCACCTCCAGAACTCGAAGCCGATCAAGGCCGTGAAGCTGACGAGCCTCGCGGGCGCGTACTGGCGCGGCGACTCGGACAAGGCTCAGCTGACGCGGATCTACGGGACGGCCTTCTATTCGCAGAAGGATCTCGACGCGTATCTCGAGCGCCTCGAAGAGGCGAAGAAGCGCGACCACCGCAAGCTCGGCGCCGAGCTCGACCTCTTCCACCTCGACGACGTCTCGCCAGGGTCGCCGTTCTGGCATCCAAAGGGCATGGTGATCTGGAACGAGCTCGAGGACCTGCGGCGGCGGGAGAACGGCAAGCGCGGCTACGTCGAGGTAAAGACGCCGCTGATCTACGACCAGAAGCTGTGGGAGCGCTCCGGGCATTGGGAGAAGTACCGCGAGCACATGTTCCTGATCCCCGAAGAGGATCGCGTCTTCAGCATCAAGCCGATGAACTGCCCGGGCCACATGACGCTGTTTGCCAGCGACCTGCGGTCGTACCGCGAGCTCCCGCTCCGCTATGCAGAGGCGGCGCCGCTCCACCGCAACGAGCTGGCAGGCACGTTGCACGGCCTCACCCGCGTCCGGCACGTGACCCAGGACGACGCGCACATCTTCTGCACCAGGGAGCAGATCGAGGACGAGATCTTCGGCTGCCTCGACTACGCGGCGTTCCTCTACGACCTCTTCGGCATGGAGGCGATCTTCGAGCTCTCGACCCGTCCGGACAACAAGCTCGGAACCGACGAGGAGTGGGACTTCACCGAAGGCGCGCTCCGCACGGCGCTCGACCGGCGCGGGCTCGACTACCACCTCAACGAAGGCGACGGCGCGTTCTACGGCCCGAAGATCGACCTGCACATGAAGGACGTGCTCGGCCGGTCGTGGCAGATGGGGACGATTCAGCTCGACTCCCAGCAGCCGGGGCGGCTCGGATGCTCCTATATGGGAGCCGACAACAGCGAGCACGTGCCCTACGTGATCCATCGCGCCCTGCTCGGCTCGTTCGAGCGCTTCATCGGCATCCTCATCGAGCACTACGGCGGCGCCTTTCCGTTCTGGCTCGCGCCGGTGCAGATCCAGGTGCTGCCCGTCGGGGAGGGCCACACCGAGGGGGCCCACGCGATCGCGGCGAGGCTCGCCGAGCACGGCTTCCGGGTCGACGTGGGGGAGGCCACCGAGACGATCGGCAAGCGGATCCGCAGCGCCGAGCTCGAGAAGATCCCGTTCGTGGTGGTCTACGGCGACCGGGAGAGCGAGGAGAGCCTGGCCGTCCGGGAGCGCGGCGGGGGCCAGTCCCAGGAGAGTCTTGCGGAATTCGCGGCGAGGCTTGCTACGCTTGCCTCCTGAAAAGCAGGGGCGGACCCGTTCCTCACCTCCCGGGCGCAGGCTCGCGCGGGGTTCAACCGAGTCATCAGTGTTGTTTGCTGATTTGGGACGAGGAAACGGGCCGCTGCATGCAGCGGCTTTTCTGTGCGCAATCGAATACGAGGAGGAGTAAGCCCAACTTGGTGATCTGCCTTTGAGGCCGAGACGCAGGCCCGTCGAGCACGTCCGCCCGTCCAACCGGGATACGACGCGTATCAACGAAGCCATCCGCGTGCCGAACGTTCGTCTGATCGATGACGACGGCGGCCAGCTCGGGATCAAGACCACGGACGAGGCCCGCGAGTACGCCTACGCCAAGAACCTCGATCTCGTCGAGGTTGCTGCGCAGGCCGACCCGCCGGTCGCGAAGGTCATGGACTACGGGAAGTTCAAGTACGAACAGGAGCAGAAGGCAAAGCAGGCTCGTAAGCACCAGAGTCAGATCCACGTCAAGGAGATCAAGCTTCGCCCGAAGATCGGAATCCATGACTACAACACCAAGAAGGGGCACGTAGAGCGGTTTTTGAACCAGCGCGCGAAGGTCAAGGTGACGATCATGTTCCGGGGTCGCGAGACGACTCATCCGGAACGCGGCCGTGACCTGCTCCTGCGCCTCGCCGAGGACGTCAAGGAGATCGGGGTCATCGAGTCCCAGCCCCTCCTCGACGGCCGCAACATGGTGATGCTGCTGGGCCCAACGAAGAACGCAGGAGTGAAGAGAGATGCCGAAGATCAAAACGAAGACCGCGGCAAAGAAGCGCTTCAAGGTGACGGCGACGGGCAAGATCATGCGCCGGCCGACGATGCGCAGCCACAATCTGGAGCACAAGTCGTCGAAGCGTAAGCGCGGCTACCGCAAGGACCGCGTGCTCACCTCGGCCGACAGAGGTGCCCTCAAGAAGATGCTGAGGATGCGCTAGCCATGCCGAGAGTCAAGCGATCGGTCCACGCGCAGAAGAAGCGCCGGAAGGTCCTCGCGCAGGCGAAGGGGTACTGGGGCTGGAACAACTCCCATTACCGCTACGCGAAGGAGCAGGTCGAGCACTCGCTCGTCTACGCCTATCGCGACCGCAAGAACAAGAAGCGGACCTTCCGCCGGCTCTGGATCACGCGGATCAACGCGGCGGCGCGCATCCACGGCCTGTCGTACAACCAGTTCGTCCACGGCTGCGGCCTGGCGGGCATCGAGCTCGACCGGAAGGTGCTCGCAGACCTCGCAGTCAGCGATCCCGCGGCCTTCGGCGCGATCGCCGAGCAGGCCAAGGCGGCGCTCGGATCCACCCCGGCCCCGGCCTGATCGTCGCAATCTGATCACCTCGCGCGACAACGAGCGGCTCAAGCTCGTCCGCAAGCTCCATGACAAGAGCTGGCGTGACAAGCTCGGGCTGCTCGTCGCCGAGGGCGAGGATCTCGTCGAGGCGGCGTCGAACGCCGGCTTCGAACCGGTCGAGCTGCTCATCGCGGGCGAGACGGTTGCGCCGGAGCTCCTCGCCGAGGTCTCGACGCTCGCGCATCCGCCCCGGGTGATCGCCGTCTACCGCCGCGACGACCTGCCGCGCGGCGTGCGCACGGCGACGCTCGCGCTGTGGCACGTCACCGACCCGGGGAACGTCGGAACGCTTCTGCGCTCCGCGGACGCGTTCGGCGCCGGTGTCGCGCTCTCGCCCGGCTGCGCCGATCTGGCCGGCCCGAAGGCGCTTCGCGCGTCGATGGGCGCGGTCTTCCGCGTTCCGGTCAGCGGCTTCGACGCGCCGCCGGGCCGGCGGATCGCGCTGGTCGCCCACGGCGGCACGCCGCTGCCGGAGCTCGAGCTTGCGGGCGAGATCGTCTTCGTGCTCGGGGCCGAGCGAGACGGGCTGCCGAAAGAAGTGCTCGACCGCTGCGACGTGCTCGCGTCGATTCCCCAGAGCGGCGAGGTCGAGTCGCTGAACGTCGCGATGGCCGGCACGGTCGCGCTGTACGAGCTCGCGCGCCGAGCCTGACCATAAAAATGGCCCGGCCCCGTTGACAGTTACCTGCCAACTGGGCCGGACCAAAGTTTCACCGAGTCGGTTGCGCTTTCGTCCGCCTCGACCAACCGGCCTTCCGCCTGGGGGCTTGCGCCCTTCCTCGTAGAACCGCTCGGTCGGAGCCTCGACCTAATTGCGCTCCGTGCTCGGTGCAAGGGGGAACCTACGACGAAGGTGTCGACAGTTCAAGGGGTGAGCAGAACAATTCTTCGCAATTTGCGGAAGATCATGTGCGCGAGGCGATCCACACCGTGTCCTCGCCGCCCGCGTACGGCCGCCGGTCGAACCAGCCGTAACAGGCCTCGACGTTCAGCCCAGCCTCGGCGATGAGCGCATGCCAGCGCGGCGGCTCGAGCCACCAGAGCGTCATCGACGAGGCGCCCTGGGCGCCACGCACCGAGAGCGTCAGCGTCTGTGCCACGAGATCCCAGTCCGCGCGCTCGTCGATGCCGGGCTCGCGCTCGATCCAGCGGCCGTGTGTCTCCTCGATGTCCTCCGGCGAGGGTGCGAACACGTCGAAGACGAGCCGGCCGCCGGGCTCGAGCAGCTCGCGTGCGGCGGCGAGCGCCTCGAGCCGCTCCTCATCCGACGCCAGGTGGAGAAAGGCCCGGAACGGGCACGTGACGAGCCGGACGCGCTCGGTCACCGGCGGCGCGCGCAGGTCGCCCCGCCGCAGGTCGAGCAACTCGGAGACGCCCGCCTCGCGCGCCCGCTGCGTACAGACGGCGAGCATCCCCGCCGAGGAGTCGACGCCGATCACGTGAACGCCCGCCATCGCCGTCGGGATCGCTATGCGTCCGGTGCCGACACCGAGCTCGACCACCGGCCCACCGCTTGCGAGGGCCTCCTCGACGTAGAACGAGATGTCTTCGATCACGCTCGCGCTCCAAGGGTCGTACAGCCGTGCGATCGGGTCGTACGCGCTCACGCGGGCTTTCGCGCGACCCACACGAGCTCGAGCGAGTCGTCGTCGAACGGCTCGCAGGCGAACCCGCCGTACAGCGTCTCGACCTCCAGTCCCGCGACGTCGATCAGGCCCTCCCATTCGGCCCGGCCCACCCACCACGCGTGAAGGACGCCGAGGGTCTCGTCACCGACACCGCGTGTCAGCTCGAGTCGGCTGTCGGCAGGGATGTAGCGAGTGACCTCCCAGCGGCCGTCTGCGTGTTCGATCCGGCGATCGTGGAGCGAGGCGGCGATCAGAGGGCTGAACGCGAACGCATTCCAGGCGAACCGTCCGCCCGGACGCAGCGCCTGGGCGACGCGCTCGAACACGCGCCGCTTGTCCTGCCAGGTCGGCAGATGGAGCAGCGAGCGAAACGGACAGATGACGAGGTCGACCGGCTCCTCGAGCTCGAAGTCCCGCATGTCGCCCTCGCGCAGCTCCACCGGCAGGCCCTGCGACCGCTCGCGTGCACGCGCGAGCATCGCCGGTGAACGGTCGATGCCGATGACGCGCTTGCCGGTCTCCCGCGCGATCGGGATGGCGACGCGTCCGGTGCCGACGGCGAGCTCGACGATCGGCTCGTCGGCTTCGCGTGCGAGCCCGACGTACCACGCGACGTCCGCGGTCATGTCGGCCGACCAGGTGTCGTAGTCGTCGGCGAAGGAGTCGTAGTTGCTCACCCGGGTATAGTGCGCATCGATGTCTCAGCGCGCGTACCTGTTTACGCAGCCCCGGCTCGTTGCCGGGGCGCCGGCGCGCTAGCAGTCGGTTCCTCCGCAGCTCGAGCCGGGGCTTGGACCGCCCTGACACAGCATTGCGAAGGAGGAATCGATGGACGAGAGACCCGATACAGTCGCCGCCGTGGATGCGCAGGCTCTACAGGACGAAGCGCTCGCCGCCGTCGCGGCGGCCGGGACGCTTGCCGCGCTCGACGACGTGCGCGTTCGCTACCTCGGGCGCAAGAGCGAGCTGAAGCTCGCGCTCCGCGACGTGCGCGACCGGGAGTCCGGCATGGCGCTCAACGCGGCGCGCGAGGCGATCGAGCAGGCCGTCGAGGCGGAACAGGACCGGCTCGAGCGGGCCGAGCTCGACGCGAAGCTCTCGTCGGAGCGTGTCGACGTGACGCTCCCTGCCGAGCTGATCGCCCGCGGCCAGGGCCGGCCGCTGCGCCCGCGCCGGCGCGGCTCGCTCCACCCGTCGACCCAGGTGCGCCGCGACGTCGAGGACATCTTCCTCGGGCTCGGCTACGAGGTCGTCGACGGCCGTGAGGTCGAGACGACCCGCTACAACTTCGACGCGCTCGGGTTCCCGTCGTGGCACCCCTCGCGCTCGCCGCGTGCCTCGCTCTACCTCGGCGACGACACCGTGCTGCGGACGGAGACCTCGCCGGCGCAGATCCACAAGATGGAGTCCCAGCGCCCGCCGATCTACATGGTGTCGATCGGCCGCGTGTACCGCCGCGACACGATCGACGCGACGCACTTCCCGATCTTCCACCAGTTCGAAGGCCTCGCCGTGGACAAGGGCATCACGATGGCCGACCTCAAGGGGACGCTCCTCTACGTCATGCAGGCGCTGTACGGCCCCGAGCGCGACGTGCGCTTCCGCACGCACTACTTCCCGTTCACGGAGCCGTCGATGGAGCCTGACGTCTCGTGCCCGATCTGCGGCGGCGCGGGCTGCCGCACGTGCAAGGGCTCCGGCTGGATCGAGATGGGCGGCTCCGGGATGGTCGACCCGTATCTCTACGAGTTCGTCGGCTGGGATCCGGATGAGTACACCGGCTTCGCCTTCGGCATGGGCATCGAGCGAACGGCTCAGCTGCGGCTGGGCATCCCGGGGATCCGGCCGTTCTGGGAGAACGACCTCCGCTTCCTGAGGCAGTTCTAAGTGGTCTCCCCGCCCACAGAGCGAGCCGCGGATGTGCCTGCAAACCGGCGCATCGCCGCGTCCTCAGTCGCCCCGATGGAAAACCACCATCGAGGCTCCCTGCGTCCTTGCGCTGCTTGGTTTTCGGGGCCCCGCGGCGCGCCCTGCGAGCGGGGAGACCACTGATGCGCGTTCCGCTTTCCTGGCTGCGCGAGTACGTGCGCGTCGATGCTTCCGCGTCGGAGATCGGCGAGCGGTTGTCGATCTCGACCGCCGAGGTGAACGAGGTGATCCGGCTCGGCGTCCCGGACGAGGGCGGCAACCTCGGGCTGTTCCGCGTCGGGCACGTGCTCGAGGCCGCGAAGCACCCGAACGCCGATCGCCTCCAGCTCTGCAAGGTCGACGTGGGGGAGGCCGAGCCGTACCAGATCGTGTGCGGCGCCTGGAACTTCGGCGCCGGCGCGAAGGTCGCAGTCGCACTGCCCGGCGCGACCCTCCCGAACGGTCTCACGCTCGAGCGGCGCAAGCTCCGCGGCGAAGTCTCCGAGGGGATGATCCTCGCCGAGGACGAGGTCGACCTCGGCGGCGACCACGACGGGATCATGCTGCTCGACGCGGCGCTCGAGCCGGGAACGCTGCTCGCCGACGTGCTCCCGCTCGTCGAAGAGGTGCTCGAGGTCGAGCCGACCGGCAACCGGCCCGACCTGCTCTCCGTCTACGGGATCGCCCGCGAGGTCGCCGCGCTGTTCGACGTCGAGCTGGTTGCGTTGCGGAGGGACGAGCCGGCGATTGACGGCGACGAGCCGGTCGATGTGCGCGTCGAGGATCTCGACGGCTGCCCGCGCTACGTCGGGCGCTTGTTCCGCGACGTGAAGATCGCCGAGTCTCCCGTGTGGCTGAAGGCGCGGCTGCGCGCAGCAGGAGTGCGTTCGATCTCGAACGTCGTCGACGTGACGAACTACGTGATGCTCGCGCTCGGCAGCCCGCTGCACGTCTTCGACTACGAGACGCTGGCCGGCGGCGTGGTGATCGTGCGTCGTGCCCGGGCCGGCGAGGAACTGCGGACGCTCGACGGGAACCTGCGCAAGCTCGTTCCGGCGGATCTCGTGATCGCCGACGCCGAGCGCGCCATCGCGCTCGCCGGGATCATGGGCGGCGCGGAGACCGAGGTCGGCGAGGCGACGACGTCGGTGCTCCTCGAGGCCGCGAACTTCGAGCCGGTCGGCATCCTCCAGAGCTCCGAGCGGCACGCGCTGCGGACGGAGGGCTCGAACCGGTGGGAGAAGGGCGTCGACCCGCATGTGGCAGGCCCTGCCGCGACGCTTGCGACGCAGCTGATCGTCGAGCTGGCCGGTGCACGCTGGACGGGCCACGTCGACGTGCAGGGAACGCTGCCCGAGCGACAGTCGATCCGGCTGCGCACCGAGCGAACCGACGCCCTGCTCGGGCTCAGCATCGCTGAGGCTGAGCAGACGGAAATCCTCAACGGGCTCGGCTTCGACGGCGACCTGGAGAGTGGGTTCCTCGTACCGACGTGGCGGTCGCGCGACGTGACGCGCGAGATCGATCTGATCGAAGAAGTCGCCCGCTTCAGGCTGACCGACATTCCCTTCACGCTGCCGCGACGCGACGCGACGTTTGGGCGACTGACGCGCTGGCAGCGTTTGCGCCGGCTCGTCGAGGACGTGCTCGCAGGCTGCGGCTTCGCAGAGGCCTACACGCCCTCGTTCGTCGCAGAAGGCGACTTCCGACTGCCCGAGCCGCTCTCGAACGAGGCGGCGGCGCTCCGCACGTCGCTCCGCGGCAGCCTCGTCGACGCAGCACGGCACAACGTCGCCGTCGGCAACGGCGAGATCGCGTTGTTCGAGGTCGCCCGCGTGTACCTCCAGGGCGGCGAGGACGGCATGCCCGACGAGCGCTGGCACGTCGGCGGAATCGTCGAGGGAGGTTTCGCCGACGCGAAGTGGGCCGTCGAGCAGATCTACGGTGCGCTGAAGCTCGAGCCGTCGTACGAGCGCACGTCCGAGACGTTTCTCCACCCGGGCAAAGCGGCGCGCACGGGGGAGGGGTGGGTCGGTGAGCTCCATCCTGCGCTGCTCGACGGCGCCTGGGGCGTGTTCGAGCTCGACGTCGACGCGCTCGCGGTGCGCGCGCCCGAGGCGGCGGACTTCGAAGAGGTGAGCCCGTTCCCGGAGGTGCGGCAGGACCTCGCGTTCGTCGTCGACGAAGACGTGTCTGCGGCTGCGGTCGCCGCCGCGATCCGTGAGGCCGGCGGGCCGGAGCTCCGCCACGTCGCGGTCTTCGACGAGTATCGCGGCGAGCAGATCGGCGCCGGCAGGCGGTCGCTCGCCTTCAGCGTCTCGTTCGGCTCGCCCGAGCGGACGCTCACCGACGAGGACGTCGCGCCGCGTCGCGCCGCGATCGTCGACGCGCTCGCCCTGCAGTTCGGCGCCGAGCTCCGCGGCTAGGACGCGCGAAAACCAATCCGACCCGCCGCGCGTACTGTGTCGGCGTGAGAGTCGGACTGACCGTCGTCGCAGCTCTGAGCGCCTGTGCGCTCGCGGCCGGCTCGGCCGGGGCTGCGCGTTCCGACAACCCGGTGCTGACGGGCGACGTCGGCCAGGGCGATGCATTCACGATCACGCTGACGGACGCATCGGGCGCCGCGATCAAGCACCTCGATCCGGGCACGTACACGCTCGTCCTGCACGACCACTCGAGCTTCCACAACTTCGATCTCTCCGGCCCGGGGGTCGCCGTCACGACCGACGTGGCTGCCGTGGAAGACAAGACGTTCACGATCACGCTCACCGACGGCACGTACTTCTTCCAGTGCGATCCGCACTCCTCTCAGATGAAGGGGACTTTCACCGTCGGCACCGTGCCGACACCGACACCGACGCCGACACCGACGCCGACGCCCGTCCCACCGCCCGCGCCGACGAAGGCGAGCGCGTCGATCGCAGGCTCGGCGAGCTCGTTCCGGCCGGCGAGCGGGCTCTCCGCCGGAGCGTTCTCCATCGTCGTCGACGACAAGTCGGCCACCGACGGGTTCCGACTCTCCGGTCCCGGCATCTCGAAGGCGACGGGCGCGAAGTTCCGCGGCAAGGTCACCTGGAAGGTGAAGCTCGCGGCGGGACGCTACTCGTACGGCTCGGCGCTCCATCCGAAGCTCCGGCACAGCTTCACCGTCTCGAGCTAGTTCGCGACTCAGCGGCCGCGGCGTGTCAGCAGCCGGAAGGTTCTGCGGATGCCGCCGGAGGCGACGAAGCCGAGACCCAGCGTGCCCGCCGCGATGGCGGGCCACTTTGCACGCAGCTTGCCGCTGATGTCGGTCGCTCTGGAGAACTCGCTGCGCAGCGTCTTCACGGCGTCGACGAGATCCTCGCGTTCCGTGCCGAGCTCGCGGCGAATGTCTTTGTCAGGGTTTGCCATTCTTCACCGCCTCCAGCGTCAGCTTCGCTTCCTCGATCGCGTGCTCGGGCACCGGCGGGGTGCCTTTGCGAATCGCGCCGATGCCGAAAACGACGAGCAGGCCGACGAGCACGAAGAGCGCACCGGTCACGATCAGCAGCGCGAGCCATGTCGACACCGCCGTCGCGATCGCGGCCGCGATCGTCGCCAGTGCGAAGGCGAGCGCGAAGGAAAGAAGGATCGCGGCGCCGAGGAGCAGGCCGATGCCGATGCCGATCGCCGCGACCTTCTGCTTGAGCTCGGCGGCGGCGAGCTGCAGCTCGAGTTGGACGATCGAGCGCGCGCGGCCGGCGACGAGCTTCGCCGCGCCTCTCAGTCCGGGGCGGTCACCTGTGTCCGTGGGCATCGATCCTCCTCGATCCATCTGCGCGGCCCGCTCAGACGGCCTTGCCGCCGACGTACCAGACCGGGCCCTGCGTGCCGACCGGATGCGTGTCGGACATGAGACGCAGGACGCGCACGGCGCCCGGGATACCCGCCTCGTCGACACGCTCGAGGCAGCGCCGCACCATCCCTGCCGATGCGCCGTAGCCGAACGAGTGCGCGACCCGGAAGCGGAAGGTCATGTTCGCGCTCTCGCGTAGGGGATTCACCGGTCCGACGAGCAGCGCAGTCAGGTCGAGGTGGTCGCTCGACGTCACCGACAGCTCGCAGAGCAGGTCACTCCAGTCGCCGGGGAGAACCGCCAGCGCGGCGTCCCAGTCCGCGGCGAGCGAGCGTCGCTCGACCGCCGCCGCCGTGGCAGCTTCGGAGGTCGCCACGAGCTCGAGCGTCCCTTCGATGCCCTCTGCGTCCAGACGGCCCAACATTCGTCGAACGGCTTCGGGTCCGACACCGGGCCCGCTCGGCGCGACGTAGAAGCCCAATGTCGCACCCGCTCTGACCGGCCCCGCCGGTGCGAGCATTGCGGCCGCGCGTTCGGAATAGGCCGCGTCGGCGAGCGTGAGCACGACGTGGGCGTCGCTCCACCTCGGATCCAGGCCCCGATCGATGGTGTTCCACTGGTCGACGAGTGCCATCGCCTGCACCATAAACTGCGCGCCGTGGCAAAGGTCGAGGCAAAGACCACGCTTGCGAAGGGCGATCTTCAGGACGTCCTGCGCGAGATGCTGCTCATCCGCCGCTTCGAGGAGAAGGTGGAGGAGCGTTTTCGCGCGGGCGAGCTTCCCGGCTTCCTGCACGTGGCCATCGGCCAGGAGGCGTGCGCCGTCGGCGTGTGCCGCGCACTCGAGGAGGGTGACGTGATCGCGTCCACCCACCGTGCGCACGGCCACACGCTCGCCAAGGGCACGCATCCGAACGAGCTGATGGCAGAGCTCTACGGGAAGCAGGAGGGTTGCTCGCACGGCTACGGCGGCTCGATGCACCTCTACGACGTCGAGCGCGGCAACATCGGCGCGAATGCGGTCGTCGGCGGCGGTCTCCCGCAGATCACCGGAGCCGCGCTTGCGTTTCAGATGCGCGGCGAGCCGCGCGTCGCTGTTGCGTTCTTCGGCGACGGTGCGACGAACATCGGCACGTTCCACGAGGCGCTGAACCTCGCGCAACTCTGGAAGGTGCCTGCCGTCTTCGTGCTGGAGGACAACAAGTGGGCTGAGTCCACGCCGGAGCTGCAGCACTCGCCGATCCGCGACCTTTCCGACCGCGCGAAGGCGTTCGGGATGAAGACGATGAAGGTCGACGGCCAGGACGTCGAGGCGGTCTACAAAACGGCGCGCCAGGCTCTCGAGTACGCACGCTCGGGCAAGGGGCCCGTGTTCGTTCATGTCGACTGCGTGCGCCTGCACGGCCACTACATCGGCGACCCACAGGTCTATCGCGACAAGGACGAGGCGCGAAAGCTCGCAGAGACGCGCGACCCGATCACGCTGCTGCGCACGAAGCTCGGCGTCTCCGACGAGGACTTCGAAGAGATGGACGCCGAGGTGACGGAGATCGTCGAAGCGTCTGTCGAGTTCTCGAAGAACGGCACCGACCCCGCGCCCGAAGACGCGCTGAAGAACGTCTATGCCTGAGCTCAGCTACCGCGAGGCCGTGCGCGACGCACTGTCGCAGGCGATGCGCCAGGACAACGACGTCTTCATCATGGGCGAGGACATCGCCGAGATGGGCGGCTCGATGGGCGTCACGGCCGGCATGGTCGACGAGTTCGGACCGGAGCGCGTGCGCAACACGCCGATCTCGGAGATGGCGCTCGCAGGCGCGGCGATCGGCGCGGCCGTGCAGGGCATGCGCCCCGTCGCGGAGATCATGTACGAGGACTTCATGACCCTTGCGTCCGAGCAGATCGTGAACCAGGCCGCCAAGCACCGCTACATGTCGGGCGGGCAGATCAAGGTCCCCGTCGTCTTTCGCACGCAGGGCGGCGCCGGCTGGTCGCCGGGCGCGCAGCACGCACAGCAGCTCGAGGCATGGTTCGTGCACATTCCGGGGCTGAAGGTCGTCTTCCCCTCGACGCCTGAGGACGTGCGCGGGCTGCTCTGGTCGTCCATCTACGACGACAACCCCGTGGTCTTCTTCGAGCACCGCACGCTCTACGGGATCAAAGGCGACGTGCCGGAGGAGATCGAGCCGATTCCGATCGGCAAGGCGCGCGTGCATCGTGAGGGCGAAGACGTAACCGTGATCGCGACCGGGCGGATGGTGCACGAGTCGCTTGCCGCGGCAGCGGAGGCGGAGAAGGAGGGCATCTCGGTCGAGGTCGTCGATCCGCGGACGCTGCAGCCGCTCGACGAGGAGACGCTCGTCGCCTCCGTGAAGAAGACGAACCGCGCCGTCGTCGCGCATGAAGCCGTCACGAGGATGGGCTTTGGCGCCGAGGTTGCGGCCGTCCTGCAGTACAAGGCATTCGACTGGCTCGACGCGCCGATCGAGCGTGTCGGCGCACGGTTCACTCCGATCCCGTTCGCGCCGGTGATGGAGTCGTTCGTGATCCCGCACGCGTCGACCGTGCTCGAGGCCGTCTACCGCACCGTCAACAAGAAAACGTGACGTGGCGACCGAGGTAAAGCTTCCGCGGCTCGGCCAGGGCATGGAGTCCGGCACGATCGTCAAATGGCTCAAGTCAGAGGGCGAGCAGGTGCAGAAGGGCGACGCGCTCTACGAGCTCGACACGGACAAGGTCACCCAGGAGGTCGAGGCGGAAGCGAGCGGTGTGTTGCTGAAGATCGCAATCCCGGAGGGCGAGGTCGAGGTCGGCAAGACGATCGGCTTCATCGGAGACGCAGGAGAGAACGTTGCCGAATCGCCTGAGAGCGATTCGGCGAGCGAGACGGCGTCCGCGGTCGAGCAGAAGCGCGACGTCCCGGCAGCGGCGACGAACGGATCGTCGCAGGGGAGGGTTGCCGACGCTGAGCCGGATGACGCCGCGCCGCAGCCGGAGAGTGGCGGTCGTGTCAAAGCGTCGCCGCTCGCGCGCCGCATCGCGCGTGAGCGCGGCATCGATCTCTCGCAGGTCCGCGGCACAGGCCCCGACGGTCGCGTCGTCGCCGAGGACGTCGAGCGCGCCGAGGCGCAGCCCGCACTTGCCGCCCAGGCGGCGGCTCCCGCCGGCGAGGTCGAGTCGCGGCCGCTCTCGAACACGCGCAAGACGATCGCCCGCAGGCTCACGCAGGCGTGGACGGTGCCCGCGTTCCAGCTCACGGTCGACGCCGACATGACCCGTGCCAATCAGGTCGTGGCAAGGCAGCGCGAGCTCAACCCGGACGTGCGCATCACCGTCACCGATCTCCTGACGAAGGTGTGCGCGCAGGCGCTGATGCGTCACCGCGACGTCAACGTCCAGTACACCGAAGACGCGCTGCTCGTCTTCCCGAACGCCGACATCGGCATCGCCGTCGCCGCGCCGCAGGGGCTCGTCGTTCCCGTCGTGCGCGCCGCCGAGCAGCGCTCGGTCGCGCAGATCGCAGCGGTACGCGCCGATCTCGTCTCACGAGCACGCGACGGCAAGCTGCGCAGCGAGGACATCGAAGGCGGCACGTTCACGATCTCGAATCTCGGCATGTACGAGGTCGACCAGTTCATCGCGGTGCTCAACCCGCCGCAGGCGTCGATCCTGGCGGTGGGCGCGACGCGCGACCAGGTCGTCCCACTCGACGGTGAGTTGCACGTCCTGCCGCTGATGACGTTGACTCTGACGTGCGACCATCGCGCCGTCGACGGCGCAACCGGCGCGGACTTCCTGCGCACGGTCAAGGCGTTTCTCGAGTTGCCGGGGCTCGCGCTCTAGTAGATGCTCCGCTGATGGCGCCAACCGTCTGGTATCACGTGCGAGACCTCGACCAGGCGCGCAGCTTCTATCGGGAGACGCTCGGCTTCGAGGAGACCGGCGTCGACTTCAACGAACGCTGGTCGCTGCTCAAGCACGGCGAGATGGAGATCGGGCTCGTCGAGGGAGAACCCGCGGACGACGGCGCCGTCGCACACGTCGACGTGGTCGATCTGAAGGCGGAGGCGGAGCGGCTGCGCAGCGCGGGTGTGAACGTCGGCATCGTGTTCGAGCTGCAGGGCGAGCTGCGCCTGCTCGACGTCTACGACCCGGACGGCAACCGGGTCCAACTCGCTCAGGACCTGTAGTGCTCCGCCCGGTGGAGGTGCACGACGTTCGGTTCCTTCGGGACATGCTCCGCCACGCGTACCACTGGCGGCTCTCGGAAGACACCGAGCGGCCGGTCTACCGGTACGTCGCCAACTGGGGCAGGCGCGGCGACGCGGGCGTGCTGGCGCTCGACGGCCCGCATGCGTACGGCGCGGCGTGGTACCGCCTCTTCACGGAGGACGAGCCGGGCTTCGGGTTCGTCGACGAGACGACGCCGGAGCTGACGATCGCGGTCGTGCCGAGCCGCCGCGGCAAGGGAGCCGGCGCCGAGCTGCTGCAGGCGCTGCTCGAACGCGCACGAGAGGAAGGCTTCTCCGCGGTGAGCCTGAGCACCGCGAAGGGGCAGACGAGCTTCTACGAGCACCACGGTTTCGAGACGGTGCGCGAGACGCCGCAGGCGGTCACGATGCTCGCGCGGCTGCGAGACAGGGCTTGACCATTACCATCGCTGCAGAGATTTCGAGCGTGCTTTCGAGAGTGAGGGAGAATCCAGATGGACGTTGACGTCGCAGTCCTCGGTGGCGGCCCGGGCGGGTACACCGCCGCGATCCGCGCCGCACAACTCGGTGCAAAGGTCGCTTGCGTCGAAAAGGAGCCGGAGCTCGGAGGCACGTGCCTGCGCGTCGGCTGCATCCCTACGAAGGCGTGGGTGCAGACCGCGTTCGCGCTGCGTGAGGCCGAGGAGAGCTACGCGAAGTTCGGTGTCATGGTCGGCACGGCGACGCTCGACTTCGGGGCGTCCAACGCGTGGAAGGCCGGCGTCGTCAAGCAGATGACGCAGGGCGTCGCCGGGCTCTTCAAGGCGAACGGCGTCGAGTGGGTCAAGGGCACCGGGCGCTTCAAGGATGCAAACACGATCGCCGTCGAGGGCGGGGAGGACGTCTCGTTCAAGTCGGCAATCGTCGCGACCGGCTCGTTTCCCCTCCGGCCGCCGATCGAGGGGCTCGATTCGCCGCGCTGTCTCGATTCGACCGGCCTGCTGGCGCTGACGGAAGTGCCCAAGCGCCTCGTCGTGCTGGGCGGCGGCATCATCGGCAGCGAGTTCGCGTCGATCTTCAACCGCTTCGGCACCGAGGTGACGATCGTCGAGATGCTCGACACGCTGATCCCGCAGGAGGACGCCGACGCGGCAAAGGAGCTTGCAAAGCAGTTCGGCAAGCGCGGTATCTCGCTCCAGCTCGGCAAGCAGTGCACGAAGGTCGAGGACGACGGCTCGAAGCTGACCGTGCACTACGGCGACGGAGAGACCGTCGAGGCCGACCTGATGCTCGTCTCCGTCGGGCGCGGCCCGCTCGTCGAAGGGCTCGGGCTCGAGGAGATCGGCGTCCAACTCGACAAGCGCAAGGGCATCGCAGCCGACGAGCACCGCCGCACCAGCGTCTCCCATATCTATGCGGTGGGCGACTGCGCCGGCTACTGGCAGCTCGCGCACACGGCCTTCCGCGAGGGCGAGGTGGCCGCCGAGAACGCCTGCGGCCACGACGCGATCGTCGACAACCGCGCCGTGCCGCGGCCGATCTACACCGACCCGGAGATCGCGGGCGTCGGCCTCACCGAGGCGGAGGCGCGCGAGCAGTACGGCGACGACGTCGCGGTCGGGCAGTTCCCGTGGGTCGCAAACGCACGCGCGGTGATGCAGGACGAGAGCATCGGCTGGGTCAAGTCGATCCACGAGACGCGGTACGGCGAGCTGCTCGGCCTCGTGATGGTCGGGCCGCACGTGACGGACCTGATCGAGGTCGGCGTGGTCGCGATCGACGCGGAGGCGACGGTGGAGACGGTGGCCGACGGCATGGCGCCCCATCCGACCCTCTCCGAGGCGATCAAGGAGGCGGGGCTCGTCGCGCTCGGGCGGGCGATCCACGTGCCGAACCGGAAGCCGCGCGCCAAGGCGCCTGCCTAGCCCAGCAAAAGGTTTTCGGCGCCGCGCAAGTTTTCCGGGGCAGCGGAATCTCAGTATCCAGGACGTGCCCTCGTCCCTATCCTCCGGGGCCATGCCGCCCGCGGGCCCCGGAGGAGACTTTCTCGCTGAAGGAGCCGCCTTGCCGCCGCAAGGGCGGCTCCTTCTCTTTGTCTGCGCCCGGCATCGGGTAGCGTGGGCGCGAGACCAAGGAGGTCACATGGGCATCGTCAACAAGCGCAACGCCGTCGTCGGTTGGATCGTTTTGAAGCTCGGGAAGCGGGCCGCGAAGAAGAAGGCCCAGAGCGCCGTGCCCGGCCCGCGCACCGGCGGCATCGCCGCAGGCGCATTCGCCGCAGTCGCCGCAGCCTCGGGGGCGCTCCTCTTCTGGCGCAAGAAGCGCGGCGGCGTAGACGAGTGACCGGCGGTCTCTTCCGGCGCTCGATCGCCGATCTCGTCCCGTACGAGCCGGGCAAGCCGGTCGAGGAGGTGCAGCGGGAGCTCGGGCTCGATCGCGTGGTCAAGCTCGCGTCGAACGAAGGGCCGTTCCCGCCGTTCCCCGCCGCGCTCGAGGCGATCGAGCGTGCGTCGCGCGAGCTCAACCGCTATCCGGACGGTGGCGTCTATGCCCTGCGCGCGGCGCTCGCCGAGCGCCACGGCGTCGCGCTCGAGGAGGTGGTCGTCGGGGCGGGCGCCGACGGGGTGATCGACCTGCTCTCACAGGCGACGCTCGACCCGGGTGACGACATCGTCTGTGGCTGGCCGTCGTTCCCGAGCTACGTGCTCGACGCGGCGAAGCTCGGCGCCGAGTCGAAGAAGGTGCCACTCCGCTCGGACACGTACGACCTCGACGGGCTGATCGCGGCGATCGGGCCACGGACGAAGCTTGTCTACATCTGCCATCCGAACAATCCCACCGGGACGGGCAACGGACGCGCAGAGCTCGAGCGGTTCTTCGAGCAGGTGCCGGAGCACGTGCTCGTCGTGCTCGACCAGGCGTACTTCGAGTACATCGACGACCCCGACTACGCGGACGGAATCGAAGAGCACTTCAAGGCCGGGCGTCGCGTCGTGGTGCTGCGGACGTTCTCGAAGATCTACGGCCTCGCCGGACTGCGCGTCGGCTACGGCATCGCGCCGGCCGACGTCGTCGCGGCGACGAGCAAGGTGCGACGGGCGTTCGACGTCACGGCGACGGCTCAGGCGGCTGCGCTTGCGAGCGTCGGCGACGACGCCGAGATTGCGCGCCGGCGCAACGTGAACGCCGTGGGGCGCCAAGAGCTTGCGGGCATCTTCCGCGAGCACGGTCTCGACCCTGTCGGACGGGCGCTCGGCAACTTTCTCTTCGCGGAAGTGGGAGACGGCCGGGAGATCTTCGAGCAGCTTCTCCGGCAGGGCGTGATCGTCCGGCCGTGCGGAGGGTTCGGCGCGCCGGGGGCGATCCGCGTCTCGGTGGGCACCCCGGACGAGAATGCGATCTTCGCCGCAGCGCTCGGCCATGTCGTCGCGGGCGTCTCGTTCTGACCGAATAACCCTGTTACCCTCAGCCTGCAGTGCTGCGCCGCCCTTCCGCGAGGCAGCTGGCGCCGCTGAGGGTCGCCGGTTTCCGTTTCCTCTTCCTGTCGACGCTCGGTTCGAGCATCGGCACATTGCTGGCTGCGATCGCGCTCGCGATCGACGTCAAGGACCGCACGAACTCAGGGCTCTGGGTCGGAGCGGTGCTCATCGTCGAGTTCCTGCCGACGATCTTCGTGGGACTCACGCTCGGGCCGCTGCTCGACCGGCTCGACCGGCGGTTGCTGATGATCGGCGCCGACCTGCTTCGCGCAGCGGTCTTCTGTGCATTGCCGTTTACGTCGAGCGTCGCCGGCATCGTGGCTCTTGCGCTCGTCGCCGGGCTTGCGACCGGTTTCTTCCGGCCGGCGGTCTATGCGGGTGTCCCGAACCTCGTGCCGGAGGATCAGCTGCCCGAAGCGAATGCGCTGCTGCAGACGGTGGAGAACGTCAGCTGGGCGATCGGCCCCGTGCTCGGCGGCATCCTCACCGCCGCCGCAGGGCCGCACACCGCCTACTGGATCAACGCCGTGTCGTTCCTCGTCTCCGCGCTGCTCGTCGCACGCATCCCGAAACGGCTGCTGCAGAGCGAGACCGCGTTGACGCGCGGCCATTGGCGCGACCTCGCCGACGGGTTCAGCGCCGTGCTCCGTGCGCGGCCGCTGCTCGCAGTGCTCGTCGCCTGGAGCATCGCCTCGCTCGGTATCGGGGCCATCAGTCTCACCGAAGTGTTTCTGGCGAAGAACACGCTGCACGCCGGCGACTTCGGCTACGGCCTCCTCTTCGGGGGTATCGGCACGGGCCTCGTGATCGGCAGCTGGTCGAGCAGCTACGTCGTGGAGCGGTTCGGCACGACGCGCGCGTACCTGGGTTCGCTTCTCGTCATGACGATCGGCTTCGGTGCGGCAGCGGCAGCTCCCAACATCTGGGTTGCGGCGGCGTGCTGTCTCGTCGGCGGTGTCGGTGACGGTGCGGCGATCGTCTGCAACGCGCTCCTGGTCCAGCGTGGCGCCGCCGATCGCGTTCGTGGGCGCGCGTTGACGCTTGTGATGAGCGTGACCTACGCCCTGAACGGCGCCGGGACGGTGATCGCCGGCGTCTTGATGCATGTGGTCGGACCGCGCTGGGTCTGGGGCGGAGGCGCTGCTACGTTCGCGCTTGGAGCAGTCGCCGCGTTCGGCCTCATGCGGGATGCGCCGCTCCCGACCGTCGAGGTCGGTGCCACCTAGGCACTAGAGTGGCGTGCCGTGCCCGGCCGCCGCGACTGGACCCGTGAGACACTCGCCGCCGGCGTTCGCACGGGCGACCGGCGCGCGCTCGCGCGGGCGATCACGCTCGTCGAGAACGGCGATCCGCTCGCCTACGACATCGTCGCCGACCTCTATCCCGACACCGGCAAGGCGTACGCGGTCGGCCTCACCGGCCCGCCTGGGGTCGGCAAGTCGACCCTCGTCTCGGCCCTGATCCGGCTCGTGCGCGAGCGCGAGACGACGGTCGGTGTCGTGTCGGTCGACCCGTCGAGCCCGTTCACGCAAGGGGCGCTGCTCGGTGACCGCATCCGCCTCACGGATCATTTCCTCGACCCGGGCGTCTTCATTCGCTCGATGGGCACGCGCGGCCACCTCGGAGGGCTCGCCGAGGCCACGCTGCAGGCGCTGCTCCTCCTCGACGCGGCGGGAAAGGATCTCGTGTTCCTCGAGACCGTCGGCACGGGGCAGAGCGAGGTCGAGGTGACCCGCATCGCCGACACCGTCCTCCTCGTCCTGATGCCCGGCTCGGGCGACTCGGTGCAGGCGCTCAAGGCGGGGATCATGGAGATTCCCGACGTGATCGCGATCAACAAGTCGGATCACCCGGCGGCGAAGACGATGCTGAACGAGGTGCGGTCGATCCTCTCGCTCGGGAGTGATCGGGAGTGGAAGCCCGCGATCGTCCTCACCGAGGCGACGCGCGGAGAGGGGGTGCCGGAGCTCTGGGAGAAGCTCGAGGCGCACCGCACCTTCCTCGAGGACTCGGGGCAGCTCGAGGAGCGGCGGGCGCGCAATCTCGCGGGCGAGGTGTTCGCGGTCGCGTCCGCGCGGGCCAAGCGGCATCTCGAGCACGCGGTGGCCGACGATCCGGAGCTGCGGCGCCTGCTCGCCGAGGTCCAGAGCCGGGAGCTGGATCCGCTCAGCGCGGTACGAGAGATACTGGAGAAGGTCTTTCACATTGGCAGCGACCGAGACAGCACCCGGGTGCGCTGACATGGGGGAAGAACAAGCGTCCATGCCAGCGCACCCGGACATATCTGATGTGGTGGGCTCCGCCCGCGGGGCGCACTGACATGGCGGAAGAACAAGCGTCCATGCCAGCGCACCCGGATATATCTGATCTGGTGGGCTCCGCCCGCGCGGGGCGCGCTGACATGGAGGATGGATAAGCGTCCATGCCGGCGCACCCGGATATATCTGATCTGGAGGGCTCCGCCCCGGGACTTCCTGAGATCGAGCAGGCGCGCGCGCGGCTCGACGGCGTCGCGCGCGTCACGCCGGTCTACCGCTCGGCGACGCTCTCGGAGCTCGCCGGGCGCGACGTGCACCTGAAGGCCGAGAACCTGCAGCGCACCGGGTCGTTCAAGGTGCGAGGCGCGTACAACCGGATCTCGACGCTCGGCGACGAGGAGCGCGCTGCCGGCGTCGTCGCCGCGAGCGCAGGCAATCACGGACAGGCCGTCGCGTGGGCGGCGCGCGCGGTCGGCTCGCACGCGCGGATCTTCATGCCGCAGGACGCACCGATGGCCAAGGTCGATGCGACGCGTCACTACGGCGCTGAGATCGAGCTGAGCGGATCGAACCTCGAGGACGCGCTCGCGGGCGCGCAGGCGTACGTCGCGCAGACGGGCGCGACGTTCGTGCATCCGTTCGAGGACGCGCTCGTGATCGCCGGGCAGGGGACGATCGGGCTCGAGCTCGCCGAGCAGGTACCCGACGCCGGAACCGTCGTGATCCCGATCGGGGGCGGCGGCCTCGCATCCGGCATCGCGCTCGCCCTCCGCGCCGTGCGCCCCGGCGTGCGGATCGTCGGCGTGCAGGCCGCGGGAACGCTGCCCGACGGGTCGGGATTCACGATCGCCGACGGCGTGGCGGTCAAGAAGCCCGGGGATCTGACGTCGAGCATCCTCGACCGCGTGCTCGACGACATCGTCTCCGTGACTGACGAGCAGATCACCGAGTCGATCGTCCTGCTGCTCGAGCGGACGAAGCTCGTCGTCGAGGGCGCCGGCGCCGTGAGTGTCGCGGCGCTCCTCCACGGCAAGGTCGGCGGCGAAGGCGCCGTCGTCCCCGTGCTCTCGGGCGGGAACATCGACGCGACGATGCTGATCTCGGTGATGCGCCGCGGCCTCGCGGTCGCCGGGCGCTTCCTCGTGCTGCGGACGCGCGTGCCCGACCGGCCGGGCGAGCTCGCGACGCTGCTCGCGCTGCTGGCGAACGCGCGGGTGAACGTCGTCGAGGTCGAGCACCAGCGGGAGACCGCGGAGATGCCCGTCGGCGAGACCGGTGTCGAGCTGACGCTGCTGACCCGCGACGCCGCGCATTGCGAGGAGATCCTCGCGACCCTCGACCTCTGGGGCTATCCGGCCGAGCGGCTGTCGTAAGTTCCGGCGCAGGCCAACGTCCCGCGAGTGGGGTGCGGGACGTGGCGTCCGTTGCTGTTCCTGCCTGGCCGCAACAGGCCGAGACGAGGACAGCTCCTCACCCGTGCGCTACGGCCGCAGGGGCACCGAGCGCTGCGTGGGGGGTCGGGCGAGGCGGCGTGTGAGCACTGCGATGAGACCGCGGCGTGGAGTCGGATCGCCGGGGTAGCGCACCGGGCGTGGGGGCAGCGGAAGCCGGCGCGCGTCCCGAATCGCATCGGCGTTGCGCTGGGCGGCGGTGTAGTAGTGGATTGCGCTGTTCATCTGGCCACAAGACGGCCGGGCAGCGCGATTTCTTCCCTCTCAGGTCTTCAGGATCCGCAGCGCCGAAAACACGTGGTCTCGCCGCCGCGCGCGACCCACGCGTCGATGCCACCCTCGAGCACCGGGCGGGCGTCGAGGCCCGTCGCGCGGAGCACGCTTGCTGCGATCGCGGCGCGCGGCCCCGTGGAGCAGATCGTGACGATCGGCAGCGCGCCGCAGAGGCCGTTCTCCGCCGCCTGCCGCGCGAGTCGATACGGGAGGTGGCGGCTGCCCGGGATCGAGGCGCGGTCGTGCTCGTCGGCTTCGCGAACGTCGAGCAGGCAGATCTCGCCGGCGGCGAGCCGGCGCTCGAGCTCCTCGATCGTCACCGGCTCCACGCGCTCCTCGCCGCCGCCCTCGCGCCAGCCTGCGATGTCGAAGATCCCGACCGCCTGGAGCGCGCGGCCGGCGCGGCGAGCCTCTTCCTCGCTGCCCGCGTCGAGCACGATCGGCTGCTCCGGCAGGACGAAGGCCGCCTTCGTGCCGAAGCTCGAGCCGGAGACGGGCACGTTGACGGCGCCGGGCCGGTGTCCGGCCGCGAAGACGCGCGCCGGGCGCACGTCGAGCACGGCTGCATCTGCGGCGTCGTCGACGTGGCTGAGCGGAGGCTGTGCCTCGAGGAACGGCCCGCGATTGAGCTCGACGATGTGCTCCATGTTCGCCGGGCGCGGTGGCTGCGGGCCGGCGGCCTTTGCGAGGAAGTCGTCGTGCGACTCGCCGAGCGCGTGGTTGAAGCGGCGCTCGAAGCCGATCGTCGTCGACGCCTTCGAGCTCATCGCGGCCCCGCACAGCGATCCGGCAACGTGCCCCGGATAGACCTCGACGCCGTCGCCGAGATCGACGAGCCGGCGCAGCGAGTGGAACAGCCCCTCGGCCCCGTCGAGTGCCTCGACCGCAAGATCTGGCCGGGCTGCATCGCCGACGAAGAGCGAGTCGCCCGTAAGCACGAGCCACGGCTCGTCACCGCGCGAGCGGTCGATCACCGCGAAGGCGCAGTGCTCCGGCCGGTGTCCCGGCGTGTGCAGCGTGCGCACGAGGACGTCGCCGAGCTCGATCTCGGTGCCGTCGGTGAGCGCCTCGTGCGGAAACGCGGCCTCTGCGGCTTCGTGAATCCGTACCGGCAGGCCGTGCTCGAGCGCGAGGCGGCCGTGACCGGAGACGTGGTCGGCGTGCGTGTGCGTCTCGAGCACTCCGACGAGCCGGACGCCCCGTCGCGTGCAGGCGTCCAGATACCGCTCGATTGCGTAGGCAGGATCGACGACGACGGCGACTCCTGCGTGCTCGTCCCCGACGATGTACGACCCGCAGCCGAGGTCGTCGTCGATGAACTGTTCGAACAGCACTTCCCCGACGCTAGCAACGGCTGCGGCTATATCTCCTGAAGTGCGTACCGCCCGGACGGCTCTGCTCCTGCTCCTCGTCTTTCTCATGGCGCCTGCCGCGGCCTGGGCACACGCGAGTCTCGTCCGGACGGATCCGGCCAACGGCGCCGTGCTGGCGCACTCGCCCGCAGTGGTCCGCGTGACCTTCGACAGCACGGTGCGCCCCGGGCCGGGGATCGCGGCGATCCGCAACGGCGGAGCTTCGGTGCTCGCGGGGCAGGCGCGCGTCGCCGGCGCGAGGACGCTCGTCATTCCGCTGCGGCGCGGACTGGCCGACGGCGACTACTCCGTCCGCTGGTCGGTCATCTCCGACGACGGTCATCTCGAGTCGGGCGTGCTCGCGTTCGGCGTCGGGATCGGCCGGGCGCCCCCGATCGCCGGTCTGACGGCGGAGGCGACGGGCCCGACCGCCGACAGCGTGGGCGCGCGCTGGCTCTTCTTCGCCGGCGTGCTCGGCGCGGCGGGCATGGCGCTCTTCATGTTCGTCGTCCGGCCGCGGAAGGTCGAGCGCATTCCGATTGTCGTCTCGACCGCAGGCGTCCTTGCGGCCCTCGGGGCTGCGCAGGAGATCCATCGAGTGGGCCTCTCCACCCGCGACGGCAAGGCGCTCGGTGTCGGTTTCGTCATCGCAATCGTCGTCGCGACGTTGGGCGCCGCCGCAACACTCGACCGTCGTGCGCTCCGGCCCGCGCTCGTGACCGCGCTGTTGCTCGCGATCGTCCCGTCGTTCTCCGGCCATGCGCTCGATCAAGGGCTCTCACGCGTCAACGTCGTCGCCGACGTGCTGCACGTGCTGGCGGCGGCGGGGTGGATCGGGGCGCTCGTCGGTCTCGTCGCGGTTCGTGGTGCAGAGCTCCGTCGTGTCGGTGCGCTCGCGCTCGCGTCTGTTGCGGTGCTCGGCGCGACCGGGATCACGCGTGCGGTGTTCGAGCTGACCGGCGTTGCACAGCTCTGGGAGACGGGGTACGGCCGCACGTTGCTCGTCAAGACCGGCCTGCTGCTCGGAGCGCTCGTGTTCGGTTGGCTGTTGCGGGAGCGCGTGCAGTACCGGGCGGCCGCCGAGCTCCTGCTCGTCGTGGCCATCGTCGTCGCGGTCTCCGTGCTCGTCGAGCTCAGGCCGGGACGCAACATCGAGTCGGCGGCCCGCGCCGTGGCGCAGGCGTCGCAGCCCTCGGCGCCGCCTCCGCCTCCTCCGGCAGGAGCGCTTGTGCTCGCGCGCGAGGCGGGCTCTCTCGGCGTCGCGGTCGAAGCCGAGCCGCAGCGCGTCAGCGCGATCGTCTTGTCGCCGGCCGGAGGTGGACTGAGTGGGCTCGACGTCGAGATCGACGGCCGGAGCGCCCGCGCGTGCGGCAGCGGGTGCTACTCGGTCGGCGCCGCTCCCGGCGGCGCCGTGACCGTGGCGGTCGCCGGCTTCGGGCCGACGCAAACGCTGCGTTTCGTGCTGCCCGCGCAGGCTCCCTCCGCGGACGCGCTCGTCCGGCGTGTCGACGCTCGGTTCCGTGCGCTGCACAGCGTCACCTACAGTGAACGGCTTGCCTCCGATGAGACGCACGCGCTCGTCGCGCAGTGGCGGCTCGAAGGGCCGAACAGGGTCGAGTACTCGATCACCGGCGGCGCACAGGGCATCGTCGTCGGCAACCGTCGCTGGGACCGAGATACGCCGCACGGACGCTGGATCGAATCCGAGCAGACGCTGCTCACCCAACCTGCAACACAGTGGAGGTATGCGGCGAACGCGCGCGTCATCGCGCAGTCGCCGTCGACGACGACCGTCTCATTCGCCGATCCGACGATCCCCGCCTACTTCACCGTCACGCTCGACCGGCGGACGCTGCGGCCGCGCGTCATGCATATGACGGCGTCCTCGCACTTCATGACCGACAGCTATCTCAGCTTCAACGAGCCACGGGCGATTCGCCCGCCCCGCTGACGTGCTCCTCCTCGAGGAGCCGCCAGACGTACCAGCCGATGGCGATGAGGAAAACGAGCGTCTGCTCGGCGTTCATCAGGATGCCGCCGAGATTCTGGTCACGTGCCGGTGAGAAACCCCAGAGCCGTGGGGCGTCGACGTAGAACGAGTAGAACGGCCGGCTCGAGAAGATGAAAGCGAGCCCGAGAAACGACGACCCGACGAAGCCTGCGCCGAGGTATGCGAGCGCGCCGGGGGCCGAGAGTCGCCCGCTGACGATCGGCCACCAGAAGAGCAGCCCGGCGAGCATGAGCACGCCGTGCTCGATGTTCAGCGCCCAACCCGACTCGAGCGCCCAGTTGTAGAAGCCGGCGAGGTGCGTCCCGTACCACGCGATGAGCCAGGCAGGCAGTGCGTAGCGCGCGCGGATGTAGCTGGCGCCGCGACGGTTGAGCGCATCGCGCATCGCCGGCGTCAGCCCGAGCAGGACAAGCAACGGCGCGATGTCGGCGATCAGCGCGTTTTGCAGCAGGTGGACGAGCAGCAACCGATGTGCCGCGATCGTCTCGAGAGGCGAGTTCAGCGACGCTGCGACGAGGAAGAGCCCGCCACCGAAGCACAGCACCTTCCAGCGCTCGGGGCGGTCGTTGCGTGCCGCCCAGACGTAGGCTGCCGTCGCGGCTGCCGCCAGTACGAGGAACGCCGGCTCGAACGAGAAGTCGGTGGCGCTCACGCGGTCGCCAGGCGCGGGTGGCGCAACCGCGGGCGCAGCACCAGGAAGGCGAAGGTTCCGAGCACGAGCAGCTGCTCCACCATCATCACGACGCCTGCGAGCTTCTGGTCTGTATGCGCCGAGAACCCGTAGGCGCCGCGATACAAGGGATAGAGCGGATGGAACGAAAACACGAGCACGTCGGTGAGTATCTGGCCGGCGGCGAACATCGCCGCGGCAAGTGCGATGCGGCCGCCCGGAGTGAGTCTCCGGTGCGAGCCGGGATCGATGAGCAGCGTCCACACGAGCAGGCCGGCGAACATCAAGCACGCATGCTCGAGGTCGTGCACGTACGGATGTAGCAGCGCGTTGATGTAGAGCCTCGGGATGTGCCAGAAGGCGAGGTTCGCCGCCCAGAGCCCGAACGCGACGCGAGGGCGCAGCAGGAACGACACAATCGCGCGCACGTCGCGGTCACGTGCGATCGGCCCGAGGATCCGCGGGGGAAGCATGAACATCATCAGCGGACCGCGGACGGCGACGACGGTCAGGGCGATGCCGAGATCGCTGATCAGCACGTGCTGGAGCATGTGCACCCAGAGCAGATGGTTCTCCCCGATCGTGTCGATCGGCGAGATCAGGCCCATCAGGATGATGAAGATGCCTGCGCCGAACAGCCCCACGCGCGTCCATGGCGCGAGATCGGCCCGTCCGCGCCGCCGGAGGCGCAACCAGCCGTGCAGGAAGAGGACGCAGGCGAGCCCGATCGCCGCGAACACCGCAGGGGGAGCCGTCCAGACTGCGTGGGCGAGGAGCACAGGTGGAAGTCTGCCCGTTGCGGCGGACCGGCTATAGGCCGAGGAGGCGCGCGATCACCATGCGCTGCACCTCGTTCGTGCCCTCGCCGATCTCGAGGATCTTCTGGTCGCGGTACAACCGCGAGATCGCGAGCTCCTCCATGAAGCCGTAGCCGCCGTGGATCTGCAGCGCGGAGTTCACCACCCGGTTCGACAGCAGGCCGGTGTAGAGCTTCGCCTGCGCCGCCGCGAGCGCGAACGGCTTGCCCTGATCCTTCAGCCACGCGGCGCGGTAGACGAGCTGGCGCCCTGCTTCGATCTCGGTCGCCATGTCCGCGAGCTGGAACTGGATGGCCTGGAACTTCGAGATCGGCCTGCCGAACTGCTGTCGCTTCTGCGCGTACGCGAACGCAAGGTCGTACGCGCCCTGGGCGAGCCCGACGCCCATCGACGCGACGGAGATACGGCCGCCGTCGAGGATCTCCATGAATTGCTGGAAGCCCTTGCCGCGCTCACCCAGCAGATTGGCCTCCGGCACGCGGCAGTCCTTGAACAACAGCTCTCGTGTGTCGGACGCGTGCCAGCCGAGCTTGCGCATCGGCGCCGAGAGCTCGTAGCCCGGCGTGCCGTTCGGGACGATCACGTTCGACGTCTCGCCGTCTGCGGTGAGCGCGGTGATCGTCACGCAGGCGGTGATGTCGGTGCCCGAGTTCGTGATGAAGATCTTCGTGCCGTTCACGACGAGCTCGCCGTCGCGCAGCTCGGCACGCGTGTTGGTTGCGCTCGCGTCCGAGCCGGCGTCCGGCTCGGTCAGCCCGAACGCGGCGAGCCTCCGTCCTGACGCGAGCTGCGGCAGCCACTCTTGCTTCTGCGCGTCGTTGCCGAAGAGGTAGATCGGCATCGTTCCGAGTGACGTGTGCGCGGCGACGGTGATCGCAACGGACGAGTCGATGCGCGTCAGCTCCTCGATCGCGATCGCGTACGACAGCGTGTCGGCGCCGGCGCCGCCGTATTCCTCGGGGATCGGAATGCCCATCAGGCCGAGCTCTGCGAGCTCCGCGACGATCTCGTACGGGAACCGCTCCTCACGGTCGAGCTCTTCGGCGACGGGCGCGACGCGCGTCACGGCAAAGTCGCGCACCGTCCGCCGGATGAGCTCCTGCTCGTCGGTCAGCTCGTAGTTCATGCGTAGCCCTCGGCGAGCTCGGCGATCAGTCGCACGCCGTAGCCCGTGCCGCCCGGGACGCCGAGGTAGTCGCCGCGCGAACGCTCGAAGAAGCCGGGGCCCGCCATGTCGATGTGCGCCCACGGTCCCTCGCCGGCGAACTCCTCGAGGAACTTCGCCGCGAGCACGGGGCTGCCCTGGCGGAGCAACGAGGCGTTCTTCAGGTCGGCGAAGGTCGAGTCCACATATCGACGGTAACGCGAATGGAGCGGGAACGGCCAGACAAGGTCACCGCTACGGTTGCCGGCGGCCAGGATCCGGTCCCGCCACTCGTCGTCGTTGGCGAAGAGTCCCGCATAGAGATCCCCCAGCGCGAGCTCCATGGCGCCCGTCAGTGTCGCGAGGTCGAGCACGTGGGTCGCGCCTTCTCGTCGTGCGTACCAGAGGGCGTCGGCGAGTACGAGCCGTCCTTCCGCGTCGGTGTTCGTGATCTCGATCGTCTTGCCGTTTGCCGCTCGCAGGATGTCACCGGGCCGGAACGCGTTGCCGCCGGGAAGGTTCTCGGCGGCGGCGAGCACGGCGACCGCGCGCACGGGCAGCTCGAGCGCGGCCACCGCGCCCATGCCGTGCAGTGTCCCGGCGCCGCCCGCCATGTCCCCCTTCATGTCCTCCATGTGCGCCGGCGGCTTCAGCGACAGGCCGCCGGAGTCGAACGTGATGGCCTTGCCGACGAGCCCGAGCAGGACGTCGGCGCGCGTGGGGGAGGGCGGCTCGTAGCGCAGCACGATCAATCGCGGCTCGTTGCGACTGCCTGCGCCCACCGCAGCGAGCGCGCCCATGCCGAGCTCGTCGATCTCCCGCGGGCCGAGAATCTCCGCCGTCAGGTGCTCGTGCTCGCCGGCCAGCCCGACAGCGTGCTCGGCGAGCGTCTGCGGGTTGAGCTCGTTCGGCGGCATGTTGGCGAGATCGCGCGCGCGGTTCGTCCGCTCCGCGACGAGTGCAGCTCGTTCCGCGGCGTCGCGAAGCTCAACAGTGTCGAAATGACCGAGGACGATGCGCTCGAACACCCGGGGTGTGCGGTCGTCCCGCGTCTTCCAGCGGCCGGGGGCATAGCTGCCGAGGATGGTCCCTTCGACGAGTGCGCGAGCCTGGTCCGCGAGCGACAAGGGCAGCGTGTCGTCGAGCAACCAGCAGAGGGTGCCACCGACGTTGGAGAGCGCGCCGGCGGCTGCGGCGCCGGCGGTGCGGAGCGCGTCGAGGTCGACGCGGTCGCGGTCGCCGATGCCGACCGCGACGACGCGTGGGGTCTCGAGCTCGCCGTCGAGGTGGAGCACGAGCGCCTCGCCCGGATCGCCCCGCAGCTCGCCGCTCGCAAGCAGGCGGGTCAGCCGGCCGTGGAGCTTCTCGTCGACGATCCGGCCACCTTCGCCGCCGAGCCCGTGGGGCGCCTGCGCGACCGGCACGGCGAGCGCGTCGGCCTTCGTCTGGCCCGGCAAGCCGATCTCGATCGTGACCCCCATGGCGGCGGCGATGCTACCCGAGCGGGTTCAGACCTCGACGCCGGGTGGCGGCCCAGCAACGTAGACTCGCGCTTGAATCCCGAGTCAATCATTGAGCCCAAGGAGTGAGAGATGGCAGACGCCGTCCAGGAGTTCTTCGCCAATCTCGAGTCGAAGACCGACACGGAGAAGACCGCCGGCATGAGCAACTCGTACGTCTTCGACATCGAGGGCGTCGGTGAGTGGAAGGTCGACGTGGACGACGGCAAGGTCACCGTCACCGAGGGTGGTGGCGACGCCGACGTCGTGATCTCGACGTCTCAGGAGACGTTCGAGAAGATCGTCGCCGGTGACGTGAACCCGACGAGCGCCTATATGACCGGGAAGCTGAAGATCAAGGGCGACATGGGCGCGGCCATGAAGCTGCAGAAGCTCTTCTAAGCAGCGCTTCTAGATCGGGGGGTTCAGCTTCGGCGGCAGCTTGCCGATGCCGCTGAGGTGAGGGCGATTCGGATGAGCACGATCCTCGGCCTGCGGCAGAGGACGCTGACCCACCGGTCGGTGCCGCTCAAGACCCTCCGGCGCTATGCCGTGTCGTCGCGCGCGATGCGCAATACGCCGCCGGCGATCCCGGCGGCATCGCTCGCTCGCACGGCCAGCACCGTCGCGTCCTGAATCATTCTTCGAGCTCCACGAGCAGCGCTCCACCGGCGACGCGGTCGCCCTCGGCGACGTGCACGGCCTTCACCGTCGCGTCGTACGGCGCGACGAGCGGCGTCTCCATCTTCATCGCCTCGAGCACGACGAGCGGTTGGCGCGCGGTGACGTGCACGCCCGGTGTGACGAGCACGCGGATGATCGTGCCGGGCATCGGCGCGGTGAGCGCGGCGTGCTCTGGAGTGGAGCCGGGCTCGCGGGCAGACGTATCGATGTCGGGCGCGGCGTGCGGCGGCGGACCGGGAAGGTTGAGTCGCCAGGAGCCGGCCCACGCCCGCCCTGGTGCGCGTAGCGGCAGCTCGGAGAGCGGCGGGTTCTCCGAGAGAAATGCGGTTGTCGTTCGACCCGTGCGCACGAGTGGATGCGAGACGAGCCAACGCAGGAAAGGAAGGTTGGTCGTTACGCCGCCGACGACGGTCTCGCGCAGCGCTGCCGCCAGCCGCTCGAGCGCTTCTTCGCGCGTCGATCCGTGTGCGATGAGCTTCGCGATCAGCGGGTCGTACGACGTCCCGATCGCGTCGCCTTCCTCCACGCCGGCGTCGATGCGAATGCCTGTTGGAAGCTGCAGCTGCTCGATGCGCCCGGCCTGTGGGAGAAAGGTGCGCGGGTCCTCGGCATAGAGGCGCACCTCGATCGCATGGCCGTGGAGCTCGACGTGTGTGTCGAGGCGCTCGCCGTCGGCGATGCGCAACTGCTCGCAGACGATGTCGACGCCGGTCACGAGCTCGGTCACCGGATGCTCGACCTGGATGCGTGCGTTCAGCTCGAGAAAGAAGAAGTCGCGTCCGTCGAGCATGAACTCCGCCGTGCCGGCGCTCTCGTAGCCGATCGCGCGCGCGAATGCGACCGCCGCGGCGCTCATGCGCTCGCGCAGCTCCGGATCGAGCGCCGGGGAGGGCGACTCCTCGAGCACCTTCTGGTGCCGCCGCTGAATCGAGCAATCGCGTTCGCCGAGCGCGAGCACCGTTCCGTGCCGGTCGGCGAGCAGCTGGATCTCGACGTGCCTCGGGCGCTCGAGGTACCGCTCGAAGAAGATCGTGTCGTCGCCGAACGCGGCAGCGGCCTCGCGCTTCGCTGCGTCGACGGCGTCATCGAGCTCCGTCGGGTCGCGCACGATGCGCATCCCGCGGCCACCGCCGCCCGCGGCTGCCTTCACGAGCAGCGGATACCCGACTTCGTCCGGCGTCCCTGTCGGCAGCACGGGCACGCCGGCCGCCTGTGCCGTCCGCTTTGCCGCGAGCTTGTCGCCGCCGGCGCGCAGCGCTGCGGGAGGCGGCCCGACCCAGATGAGCCCGGCGCCGAGAACTGCGTCGGCGAGCTCCGTGCTCTCCGAGAGGAAGCCGTAACCCGGATGCACGGCGCCGGCGCCGCTCTCGCGCGCGGCTCGCACGTGCTCTGCCGGATCGAGATACGACGCAATCTCCACGGTGGTGTCCGCAGCTCGGGCGTGAAGCGAGCCGCGGTCGTCCGGCGCAACGACCGCGACCGTCTCGATTCCGAGTGAACGGCAGGCTCGGAAGATCCGCACTGCGATCTCGCCGCGGTTCGCTACCAGCAGGCGCTGCATTCGCCGGGACTGTAGATGCGACGCCGTTAGCATCGGCAGCGTGCAGCACACGAACCTGCAGGATGACGCGGCCGGCGGCCCGGTCTGGGGAGCGGAGAGCGAGGATCTGAACGCGACGAAGCTCGTGTGGCCCGCGGGCAAGCAGATTGCGGAGCACATCGCAGACCGCGACGTCGTCTACGTCGTGCTCGGCGGGACGCTGACGCTGACGGTGGGCGATCTGGCGCACGAGCTCTCGGCCGGCGATGTGCTGATCGTGGAGAAGGGCACGCGCCGCGCGCTCGTGGTGGGAAGCGAAGGCGTCGAGTACGTGACGGCCCACCGGCGACGTGGTGGCCTGCAGATTCGCCCGTTGACGCGGTAAGTCCGAAAACGGGTCAACTCCGAGCGGCTCGACGCGGGTCTCGCGTATCGTTTCTGGATGGCACGGCCGAATGGCACCGGGGACAGGAACGCGCTCACCGAGCAGCTCGGCCGGGGGCTCGGCAGCTTCGAGGTCGTCCTGTACGCGTCGGTCGGTCTTCTGCTCGTAGCCGCCGGCATCCTCGTGCTCGCGGGAACCGTGTCGGGTCTCGTCCGCGAGCTCCATCGAGGAGCAGGCGCAGTCGACGTCGCGGTGCTCGTGCTCGATCGCGTTCTGCTCGCGCTGATCGTCGGGGAGCTGCTCTACACGCTGCGGTTCGTCGTGCGCACGCACGAGATCGCGGTGGAGCCGTTCTTGTACATCGGGTTGATCGCCGTCGTCCGGCGAATCCTGATCGTCACGGCGCAGCTCGAGCGAGGAGCGCCGGCGGGGCGCGCGCTGACGAACATCCTGCTCGAGCTCGGCATTCTCGGGCTGCTCGTGCCGGCACTCGCGGGTGCAGTATTCCTCGTCAGTCGCAGCCGCCGCTCGCCGTCGCTATCCGAGTCTGCCGTCACGCCGTAGCGGGCTCTGGGATTCGTCGCGAGGAGAACCTGAGCCGCTCGCAACGGACTCAGGGGACAGCATGCTGGCTCAGGCGACACGGCTGCCCGCGTTCGCCCGCCAACCAGTTTGGCTCTACGGACTGCGCCGAAACAGTCGCGCGAAGTTAATGGCGTAGCCCCAGCCGAACGCCCGCGGCGTGAACAAGCGCGGCTCAGCCGGGTTCCACCAGCGCTCACGAAGCCGCGCCTTGAAGCCGCGCCGCCGCCAGTCGTATGGCACCCCGAGAAACGTGCCCGTGCGCGGTTTCTTGTTCGAGGTCGACACTGACGTGCTCCTTTCCGCGCTTCTGCGCGAAGCGTACTCCTTGCCTGGGGTCGTGACCCCAGGCATTTCGGGAAGACCGTTGGGGGACATTCCCGCACACTGACCCAGGCGACTATTGCAGCCCGTCGCGCGGCGAAGCGGGGGAGGCGACGAAGGTGTCGCCTCCCCCGCAACGGGCGTGCCGCTAGGCGGGTGCGCTCGCGGGCATCGGCATACGCTCCTCGCGAGCGTCGGCTCGGAGGATCGGAGACGACGGCCTGAAGCCCTTGAAGGTGCAGTAGAGGCCGAGGAAGAGTTCCCACAGGAACTCCGGGGCGGTCGCGATGCCTTGCAGCCCGCGTAGCGTGCTGCCCGGATGGTTCCCGCCGAACATGATTGCCGTTCCGGTGATGATGATCAGCGGCCCGCCTACGAGGCCAAGCCAGGCCGCCCGTCGCGGCACCAGGCCCGTGCGGTACATCAGGTAGCCCAGGATCAGCCCGTTCCCCCAGCCGACCATCCAGCCCGGGCCGAGCAGGAACGTCCAGTCCTTGATCGCCGCGAGCGTGTACGCGACCGTCCCCTCAGACGCACCTGCAACCTGGTTGCGCAACGTGATGATCCCGAGCACGGAGACGATGCCGACGAGGATGAACGTGCATTCGAAGATTCGCGCCGTCACGTAGCCGATTGCCAGTTCTTCGTTCTGCCGCC
>Ga0209638_1000066_pt1 | contig 64919 bp, 63 predicted proteins | sample BarGraNGADG00211_FD_184490 | JGI IMG/M metagenome (GOLD analysis project Ga0209638, IMG submission 184490) | Arctic peat soil microbial communities from Barrow, Alaska - Barrow Graham LP Ref core NGADG0002-211 (SPAdes) (version 2) | ecosystem: Environmental > Terrestrial > Soil > Wetlands > Peat... | reverse complement strand
GCCTCGGCCCCCAGCAGGAGCCGCCGTGCCCGCTCGTCGAGGGCGCCCGACAGCGCCCCGTAGCGCGTCCGCATGGCAGCCTCGTCGATCACCCCAAGAGCATACCGAACCGGACATCACATGTCACGTTATTTCGTGGCAGTCCCTAACCCGAGTTCGCGAAGAGGACCTGGCATCGACGTTCGCCCGGATCGACGCGCCCCCGATCGCCCTGGGGGCCGCCGTTTCGGCACCCGGTGCGATCGCGGACGGCCCTTTCGGCAGTCATCTGAAGACGGAGCATTACACCCCGAACGGCGTGCGCGTGATCCGGCTCCAGAACATCGGTTCGGGCGCATTCCTGGACCATGACCGGGCGTTTGTGACGGCTGAGCACGCCGAGTCGTTGACACGACACTCGGCGCGTCAGGGCGATGTCGTCGTGGCTGCACTCGGCGACGGCGCTCGCCCTGCGGGTCGAGCCTGCCAGGTGCCCGACATCGGGCCAGCAATCGTAAAGGCGGACTGCTTTCGCGTTCGGACCGACGGCGCTCCCGTCGATCCGGGGTTTCTGGTCTGGTTCCTGAACTCCCCGCCAACGCAGGCGAAGATCGCGAGCCAGATGCGCGGAGCCACTCGGCCGCGTGTGACTCTGGCGATGCTCAAGGCCGTTGCGATCCCGCTCCCCCCGCTCACCGAGCAGCGCCAGATCGTCGCGCGTCTCCGCGAGCAACTCGCCGAGACCGATCGCGCGAAGGCCGCGCTGGAGGCGCAACGGAAGGCCATCGACGCGCTCCCTGCCGCGCTCCTGCGCGAAGTATTCGGCGCCTCGCCAGTTGGTGGGTAGCAAGGTTTGGTCGAGTACCGCGTCCGGGCACTGTACTACCGCTTCGTGTCCGATCGGGAGCACGATCGGTTCGACGAAGCGTCACCCTTGACGGCACGCCGGGGCGACTTCGACTGCAGCCTTGTCGACGAGTTGCTCACGGCGATCCCAATCGTCGAGCTCAAGAATCGCGAGAAGGCAAGGGAGGCGCTCGAACCCCACCTTCGCGATTGGGAGCAGGACGCGTTTCTCTCCCAGCGGGCGTTCTCGTTCCACTTTCAGTACGAGAGCTCCGACATCGAGGCGCTGGATCCGGACCCTGGCAATGTCTACGTCTTTCCCGAGGTGGCCGTCGGGCGGGCAACGGCATTCGGCGCGGCCGCGGTCATTCGACGCAACTCCGAGTATCCGCCGCCGTATCCGACCTACCGGCGGACGCCCGTGACTGACAACCTCGTCGTGCGGCTGCGGCGGACGCGCGACGGACGGGAACCGTGGCCGGCGTTTGCCAACTTCGTCCTCACCCAGCTCGAGGCGGATTTCGGCGGTCGGAAGGGCGCAGCTGCCGGTCTCGTCATCAGCCGAAAGGTGCTCGACAAGCTGGGCCGGATCTGCGACAAACGCGACCCGGAGATCGGCCGCAAGGCCGGTCGGAACGCCGAATCCATCACCGCCTCCGAGCGAGCGTGGCTCGAGGCCGTCGTCGTTCGCCTTATTCGCCGCGTAGGCGAGCACGCTGCCGGCGGTCCGCTTGCGCCGATCACAATGGCCGACTTCCAGCCGTTGGCGTGACCGTCGCGTAAGCAGCGGGTAAGGGCCCGTCGGTATCGTTCATTCGGGTGGTCATTCCCGCCAACGAGAGGGACGCATTGCCGTTCGCAACTCTTGCTCACCGCGCTTGATCACGCGTACGATCATGTGCATGAAACCATGACGATGCTAAGTCTCAAGCGTGCTTACCAGGCCACCGACCTTGTCCGCAACCACCGCCAGGTGGTGGACGACGCGCGCGCCGGGATCGCGGTCATCCGGGACAAGGACGGCACGACGCTCGTGATGACGACCGCCTCGCTCCTCGAACGTGCCCAGGAGATCGGCGCTGCTGCGGTGGCGCTCGTGCAGGTGTCGCAGGCACTCGCCGGGCCGGCCGATCGGCGGACGACGTCCGCCTTCGGGGACTTCGCCTGGCTGCGCCCGCTTCCCGAGGATGCCCAGCGCCGGTTTCTCGCGGAGATGACCGACCGGCTCCTCGTCGTCGCATCCGGGGGACGCCTGGACCAGCTCAGCGAGCTCGTCGGCGATTGGCTCGCCACGGCCGAGGCATGGGGAAATGCCGACACCCGAGAGGCGCTCCTGGCGAACGAGTCCGCCCCGATCAGTGACGTCGAGCTTTGATCCGTGCCCGAGGCTGATCGGCGGTGGATCGTGCGGCCGGCATCCGCCCGCGCTCAACGCGAGTGGGGTGCGGCGATGCGCGAGGCGCCGGACCTGATGACGGCCGTCCGCAACCGACTCCGCGAGCGGCCACTCGACCGCTCCGACAATCCCGGACGGAGGCACCGCCTGCGGCCGCCGCTCGACACGAAGCGCATTGGTGACCGGCTGCTTCCGCAGTGGCAGGACGAGCGGCCACCCGCGGGAGACGAGCTGATCTGGCTCATGCGCCGGCTCATTACGGGCTCAGCGTGTCCCGCCCGCGCACGGCGCCACGTTGGGGGTTGCGGTTGCGCGTAAGGGCACGTGAAGCGCCCGCCGCCATGATCAACAGGCAGCGCGCCGAGCTGGTCCCCGCGCTCCAGTCTATGCCAGTTGACTTGACATGTCTATCCCCATGGACAACGATCCGTGAAACGGGCCGAGATGATCCGGCGGATCGGTGCCGCCGCGCGCCGGGCCGGTGTCGAGTGGCGATTCGTTCGCGAGGGAAGGGAGCACGAGCTGTGGCAGTGCGGACCGAGCAGCGTGGCCGTCCCGCGCCACCGCGAGATCGGCGAGAAGACGGCCCGGCGGATCATGACCGACCTGGAGCCGATCCTGGGAACCCGATGGTGGCAGGGCTGAGGCCGGCGTACCGGGCGGTCGCCGAGCGAGACGGTTCGTGGTGGGCGATCCGCGTCCCCGAGCTTCGTGGCGTCTACACGCAGGCGCGGCGACTTGCCGACGTCGAGGCGATGGCGCGCGACGCGATCGCGCTCATGCTCGACGTCGCGCCCAACAGCTTCGACGTTTCGGTGGAACCCGTCCTCGGCAGCGATGCCGCTGAGCTCGTCGAACAGGCCCTGGCCGGCCGGCTTGAGGCGGAGCGGGCGGGGCGCCGGGCATCCGAGCAGCTCCGGGCGGCCGTCGACCGCCTCGCCATGTCCGGGCTTACCGTCCGGGACATCGCCCACATCCTGGGGTTGTCGCACCAGCGGATCGCGCAGGTGAGCGGCAGCCGGCGTACCGCTGCCACCATCCGCTGATGCGGATCACGATGGCGGGCTTCCTGACCCTCCCGTGAGACGCAGGTTTCGCACGGGCGCAGCAAGGTACGCGCCGAGGCGTCGGCGGGATCGGCGCGGCGCTTGCATCGTTCTCGCGCCTGAGTACATTTGTACTCGTGATTGAGTACACAGTCTCGTCCTTTCTCGGCCGTTCAGCGATACGGCAGCGATTGCTCGCGCAACTCATCGACACTCCGCGCAATCGGTACCACCTTCGCGAGCTCGCCCGCCGCGCACACACGTCCGCCGGAACCGCCTCTCGGGAGCTCCAGCGTCTCGCCACCGACGGCCTTGTCGTCTCTGAGATGGAGGGGCGCCAGCGGTACTTCCGGGTGAACACAGCTTCGCCGCTCTACCAGCCGATTCGCGACCTGGTTCGCCGGACGATCGGCGCACCTGCGGTTCTTCGGCGACATCTTGCGGACGTCCCAGGCATTGAGCGCGCGATGATCTTCGGGTCGTACGCTGACGGCCGCCTGAATGCAGATTCGGACGTTGACGTCCTGATCATCGGCACCCCCGACCGCGACACACTCACGGAGGCGCTCGAGGCAGCCGCGGGAGAGCTCGCACGCGAAGTCAACGAGGTTGTCATGACGGAGGTCGAATACGGCGAACGGCAGCAGCGCAAGGATGGCCTCGTCCAGTCGATCGTCTCGCACCGCACGTTCGACGTGATCGGGTAGTCGATGGTTCGGGCGCTGGCCTCGATCTCGGAGCTCGTCTCGTTGGGGCGGCTGGTGCCGCAACCAGCAGACGCAGCCGCGCTGGTCGCGGTGCTGCTCGCAGGACGACGAGATCTCGAGGCCGCCGAGGCGAACCGTGCCACCAATGCACCTTGGTCCGACGTCATGCTTTACGAAGCTGGTCTGCGGGCCGCGCGGGTCATCGTGCAGGCCGCCGGATACCGCATCGATGCCGCCAAGGGGGCGCACGCAGTCACGATTGATGCCGCCGACGTGCTTACAGACCAGCGCTATCACCCTGCGTTCACGCGACTCCAGCGCATGCGGCGCCGTCGCAACGACTTCATGTACGAGACCGCGCCAGACCCAGCCAACGCGGACCTGGACAGGGCACGCCTCGACGTCTCTCTGCTCCTGGATGTCGCCCAGACAGCTGTCGACGGGATCTCATGAACGGGTCCCGCCGCCTCGCCACTCCCTCGTCCGTCAACGCCGCAATCAAGCAGATCGCGGATGTCATGCGGCGCGCGAACTACGCGGGCGCTCTCCAGTACGTGCCGGAGCTCTCGTGGATCCTGTTCCTGCGGATCCTCGACGAGCGCGAGGAGATCGAGGCGGAGGAGGCCGCGGCGCTCGGGATCCGGTTCGCGCCATCGTTGGCGGCGCCCTTCCGCTGGCGCGACTGGGCGGCCCCCGGCGGGACGAAACGGACGGAGCTGACCGACGCGGCGATGGGCGCCTATCTCGGCTTCGTCAACGGCGCGCTGCTCCCCCATCTCCGGGAGCTGCGCGACGTGCCCGGCGCGTCGGCCCGGCAGCGAGTGATCAGCCAGGTCGTCAGCGCGATCGACAAGGTCTCTGTCGACACGGAGAAGAACCTCCTCGACATCCTGGACCGCGTCCACGAGATCCGGGTGGAGGCCGTCGACCAGACCCACCTCTTCATGCTCAGCCAGGCCTACGAGGGCCTGCTCCTGAAGATGGGCGAGAAGAACAACGACGGCGGCCAGTTCTTCACGCCGCGCCAGGTGATCCGGGCAATGGTGCGGTTGATCGATCCGCGGGTCGGCGAGACGGTCTACGACCCCGGCTGCGGCACCGGCGGCTTCCTCGCCCAGGCGTTCGATCACATGCGGGCGGGGCTGGGCGACGGCGCGACCGCCGAGCAGCTTCGGATCCTGCGCGAGGAGACCTTCTGGGGCCGCGAGAAGGCGGACCTGATCTACCCGATCGCCCTGGCGAACCTGGTCCTCCACGGGATCGACCAGCCACACATCTGGCACGGCAACACGCTGACGCGCCAGGAGGTCTACGGCGGGCTCTTCGTCGGCGCGCCCGACCAGTTCGACGTCGAGCTGATGAACCCGCCGTTCGGCGGCAAGGAGGGGCGCGAGGCCCAGACGAACTTCGCCTACAAGACGAGCGCAACGCAGGTGCTCTTCCTCCAGCACGTGATCGACGCGCTCAAGCCGGGCGGCCGCTGTGGGATGGTCATCGATGAAGGCGTCCTGTTCCGGACGACAGAGTCGGCCTTCGTGCAGACGAAGCGGAAGCTCCTCGACGAGACGGACGTCTGGTGCATCGTCTCGCTGCCGCCGGGGGTCTTCTCGTCGGCCGGCGCCGGGGTCAAGACGAACCTGCTCTTCTTCACGAAGGGCGGCCCGACGGAGCGGACCTGGTACTTCGACCTCTCGGACGTCAAGGTCACGAAGAAGCGGCCGCTGACGCTGGATCAATTCGACCAGCTCTTCGCGTTGCTGCCGACCCGGGCCGATTCGCCGCGATCGTGGACGGTCACGCGCGCCGAGATCGAGGCGCGCGGCTACGACCTGAAGGCCGTCAATCCGACCGCCAAGGCGCCCGGTGACACGCGCACGCCGCTGAAGCTCCTCGACGAGGTCGAGGCGCGCGGCCACGAGGTCGACGCGGCGGTTGCGCGGCTGCGGGCGCTCCTCCAGGCCGAGGGCGAATCCTGACGGTCGGGACTTCCCGCACCGTGCGGTTCTCCCGGCCGCAGCCGCCCCGGGCCCAGACCGGTTCAGTCCGTCGCGACCTCGTCGAGCTGCCGGCCGTCCGGCCCGAGGAGCTCCATGCGCAGCGGCACCGTGCCGAGGGCATGCGTGGAGCAGCTGAGGCAGGGGTCGTAGGCGCGGACCAGGGCCGAGACGCGGTTCAGGGCGCCTTCGCGGATCTTGCTGCCGTCGACGAACCGCTTCGCCACCTGGAGGATGCCGCGGCCGATCGCGAGGTTGTTGTGACCGGTGGCCACGATGAGGTTGGCCCAGGTGATGGCGCCGTTGGGGTCCACGCGGTAATGGTGGATGAGCGTGCCGCGCGGGGCCTCGATCACGCCGACGCCCTCGAGGTCGTTGACGCCCGCGTGTGCGCGGACCATGGTCCCGACGATGGCGGGATCGTCGAGCAGCTCCTGCATCCGCTCGAGGGCGTAGAGGGCCTCGATCAGCCGCGCGTAGTGATAGTGGAAGCCGCTCTGGACGATGCGGCCGAACCGCCCGCGGTACTCCGCGAGCTCCGCGTCTGCCGCGGGCGTTCCGCACCGGTCCGCGACGTTCAGGCGCGCGAGCGGGCCGACGCGATAGATGCCATCGGGGAACCCGATCGGCGCGTAGTACGGCGCCTTCAGGTAGGAGTCCGGGAGCGTCGCCTCGCCGATGTACGAGGCGTAGTCGGCGGGCGAGACCTGGTCGGCGACGATGCTGCCGTCTGCGGCGACGAAGCGAAGGTTGCCGTCGTAGAGCCGCAGCGAGCCGTCCGGCCCGACGAGGCCGCAGTACATCGTGGGGAAGTTCGAGAACGAGTCGATCTCGGCTGGGAAGTGGTCGACGGTCCCCTTCCAGAGCGCCAGCGTCCGCTTCACGATCGCCATGGCCGCGGGCAGCTCGGCGAGCGTCATCTCTCGCGCGTGCGGGTCGAGCGGGGCGTTGACGCCGCCGGGCACGATCCACGACGGGTGGATGCGCTCCCGGGCGAGCCGCTCGATCACCTGCTGGCCGAACTTGCGCAGCGCGATCCCGTCGCGCAGCGCGTCTGGGTGCTCCTCCAGAAGCCCCGCGACATTGCGCTTCGCGGGATCGGAATCCAGGCCCAGCAGCAGGTCGGGCGCCGAGAGGTGGAAGAACGAGAGCGCGTGCGACTGGACGAACTGCGCGCAGTGGATCAGCTCGCGCAGCTTCGTCGCGGCGAGAGGAATGCGAACGGCCATGATCGCGTCGCACGCCTTGGACGAGGCGAGCAGGTGGCTCACCGGGCAGATGCCGCAGATGCGCGACGTGATCGACGGCATCTCGTAGTACGGCCGTCCCTCGACGAACTTCTCGAAGCCGCGGACCTGGGTCACGTGGAACTGGGTGTCGGTCACCTGCCCCGCGTCGTCCAGCCGGATCGTGATCTTCGCGTGACCCTCGATCCGCGACACGTGGTCGATCGTGATCTTCTTCATGCCTGGTCTCCTGCCCCCCGCCGGCTGCCCTGCGGACGCATCAGCGACAGGCAGGCGACCCTTGGTCTTTGATGGTGCACCCCTGGTTGCCATGCCGTGCCCTACCCGAACCGCATCTTGGAGCCGAGATCGGGCATGCGGCCCTCCAGCAGCTCGCTCAGGACGAACAGGATCGCGTTGGGCCTGGGCGGGCAGCCGGGGACGTGGACATCGACCTTGATCGCCGAGTGCAGCGGCTCCGCGTGCTTCAGGAGCGCGGGCACGCCGTCCGTTGGCACGCCCTGTGCCTCGCTGCCCGGGCGCTCGGTCGCACCCTCGATGTAGACCCGCCTGAGCAGCGTCCGGACGGGGATGCCGTTGCGCATGGACGGCACGTTGCCGGTCACCGCGCAGTCGCCCAGCGCGACCACGACCTTGCTCCGCGCCCGGGCGGTCTGCGCGAGCTTGAGGTCGTCCTGGCTGCTGACCGCGCCCTCGATCACGGCCACGTCGACGCCCTCGGGCCACTCCTGCGCGTCGACCAGCGGGCCGAACACGATGTCTGCCTTCCGCAGCACGGCGACGATCCCCTCGTCCATGTCCAGCAGCGACATGTGGCAGCCGGAGCAGCCGTCGAGCCAGCACGTGCCGATCTTCGCCTTGTCCATCACTGGCCCTCACGCATCGAGGTGAGGCGGCTGACGACGGTCCGCTGCTTCGTCATCTCCTCGACCGCCCGGCCCTTCTCGGCCATCGCGCCGGTCGGGCACGCCTGGACGCACTTGCCGCAGCTGGTGCAGCTCGTGGCCTCGCCCCACGGCCGCTTCAGCTCGGAGACCAGCCGGGTGTCGATGCCGCGGCCCGCCATGTCCCACACGTGCGCGCCCTCGATCTCGGCGCAGGTGCGGACGCAGCGCGAGCAGAGCACGCAACGGTTGTGGTCGAGGACGAAGCGCGGGTGCGTGGTGTCGACGGTGAGTCGCGGGAAGTTGTACGGGTAGCGAACGTACGTGACCCCGTGCTCCTGCGCCAGGGACTGCAGCTCGCAGTGGCCCGAGGAGACGCACACGGCGCAGACGTGGTTGCGCTCTGCAAGAAGCAGCTCGAGCACGATCTTGCGATACGACTGGAGCTGCGCCGACGTGGTGTCGATCGCCAGGCCCTCCTGCACGGGCGTGGTGCAGGCGGGCAGCAGGCGGGCGACCCCGGCAACCTGGACCATGCACAGGCGGCAGGCGCCGACGGCGCTGAGACCCTCCATGTAGCAGAGGGCGGGGATGTACTTGCCGTTCGCCCGCGCGACCTCGAGGATCGTCTGGCCGGCGTTTGCCGCGATGACCTCGCCGTCGATGCGGACCTTCACCTTCTCGGTCAAGGCGGTACTCCCTATCTCTCGACGCTGCGGATGTCGCAGCGAAGGCACCGGGCCGTCTCTTCCCTCGCCGCCACGGCCGTGAGGCCGAGCGACACCTCGGCGTACGACTGCACGCGCTTGGCCGCGGGCATCTCGCCGGGCACGTGGCGCGGGAGCTCGCTCTGCGTCTCGGGCGGCTCCATCTCGTACGCGAAGTCGGGGATCAGGCTCGCGAAGCGCTCCTGCCCCATCAGGCGCTTGTCGATGTTGCGGGCGGCCTTCTTGCCGATGCCCATCGCGTTCGACACGTTCGACGCCCCGGTGATGAGGTCACCGCCGGCGTAGAAGCGGTCGCGGCTGGTCTCGAGCGAGTAGCGGTCGACCTCGAGCGTGCCGGCCTCCTGCACCTTCAGGCCCGAGGCGTTGCAGAAGTCGGGGTCGACTTTCTCGCCAACGGCGAGGATCACGCTGTCGCACTCGATGCGGATCACCTCGTCCGTCAGCACCGGCGTGCGGCGGCCCGACGCGTCGAACTCGCCGGGCTTCGTCCGGACTGCCTCGATCGCGCGGACCTGGCCGTCCTTGTCGCCCACGATCCGATGCGGGGCGGCGAGATAGACGACCTTCGCGCCCTCGTGCTCCGCCGCCACGATCTCCTCCGGGATCGCCGGCATGTCCTTGCGCTCGCGGCGATAGACGATCGTCACGTTCGCGCCAAGCCGGCGCGCGGTGCGCGCGGAGTCGATCGCGGCGTTTCCCCCGCCGATCACCACCACGTTCTTCCCGATCGGGACGTGCTCGTCGCGCGACACGGCCTCCAGGAACGGCAGCGCAGGGATCACGCCCGCGAGCTCGGTCCCGGGCAGGTAGACCCATGCCTCCTTCCAGGTGCCGATCGCGAGGAAGACGGCGTCGGACTGGTGTGCCACGTCATTGAGCGCCAGGTCCTGGCCGACCTTCACGTTGAACTGGAACTTGACGCCCAGGCGCTCGATCAGCTCGACCTCCTTGTCGAGCACGGCCTTCGGCAGCCGGTACTCGGGCAGGGCGTAGCGGAGCATGCCGCCGGCCGCGGGGCGCGGGTCGTAGACGGTCACGCTGTGGCCGAGGAGGGCGAGGTAGTACGCGCATGTCAGTCCGGTGGGACCGGCACCCACGATCGCGACCTCGCGCCCGGTCGGCTCGAGCCTGCGCGCGAGCACGCGGCTGACCATCGGCTCGAACGCGGCGGAGAGCAGCACCTCGTCGGCGATCCGGCGGTGCACGTCGCGCGTATTCACGGGCTCGTCCACCGCGGCACGCCGGCAACGGTTGTCGCAGGGATGCTGGCAGACGCGCCCCGTCGAGGCCGGCAGGGGGTTGTCCAGGATCACCGAGAGGAACGCGTCCTCGACCCGGTCCTCCTTGTACAGCTGGAGGAAGCGCGGGATGTTCATGTGCAGCGGGCACGAGTTCTCGCACGGCGAGAGCGCCAGCTCCTCGCAGACGCCTGCGCGGCAGCGCTTGGCCACGATGTGGTCCTCGAACTCGTGCCGGAAGTGGCGCAGGCTCGTGAGAACGGGGTTCGGCGCGCTCTGGCCGAGCCCGCAGAGCGAGGTGTCGCGCACCATGCGGCACAGCTCGTCGAGCGCCCCGATGTCCTCGTGCGTGGCGGTGCCGAGCGTGAAGCCGTTGAGCATGGTCAGGGCCTTGTCGAGGCCCACGCGGCACGGGACGCACTTGCCGCAGCTCTCCGAGTGGGTGAACTCGATGAAGTAGCGGGCGACGTCCACCATGCAGTTGTCTTCGTCCATCACGACCATGCCGCCGGAGCCCATGATCGATCCGAGCTGGGCGAGGGTCTCGTAGTCGACCGGCGTGTCGAACATCTCCGCAGGGATGCAGCCGCCCGAGGGGCCGCCTGTCTGCACGGCCTTGATGTCGCGGCCGTTGGTGCCGCCCTCGCCGATGTCGTAGATGAACTTCGAGAGCGGCGTGCCGAGCGGCATCTCGACCAGGCCCGTGCTGTGGACCTTGCCGACCAGCGAGAAGACCTTCGTGCCCGCGCTCTTGGTGCTCCCGGTCTCGGTGAACCAGGCCGGGCCCTTGGACACGATCGGGGCGACGTTGTACCAGGTCTCGACGTTGTTGATGTTCGTCGGCTTCCCGTAGAGGCCCTTCTGGGCCGGGAACGGCGGCCGCGACCGCGGCCGGCCGGACTGGCTCTCGAGGGACGCGATCAGCGCGGTCTCCTCGCCGCAGACGAAGGCGCCGGCACCTTCGACCGTCTCGATCTCGAAGCGGAACCCGCGTCCGAGCACGTTGTCGCCGAGGACGCCGTAGGCCCGGGCCTGTTCGATCGCGCGTTCGAGGCGGAGCACCGCGAGGGGATACTCGGCGCGGACGTAGATGATGCCCTTCGGCGCGCCGGTCACGAAGCCCGCGATCATCATGCCCTCGAGCAGGCTGTGCGGGTCGGACTCGATCTCGTTGCGGTTCATGTATGCGCCGGGGTCGCCCTCGTCCGCGTTGCAGACGAGGTACTTCTCCGGCCCGGCCGCCTTCTGGAGGAACTCCCACTTGTTGCCGGTGAGATAGCCGGCGCCGCCGCGACCGCGCAGCTTCGACGCCTTGATCTGCTCGATGACGCCGGCGGGGTTCTGGTCGATCAGGACCTTGTACAGGGCCTGGTACCCGCCGATCGCGATGTACTCCTCGATGTCGTCGGGGTTGATCAGCCCGCAGTTGCGCAGGACGATCTTGACCTGCCCGTTGAAGAACGGGACCTCGTTCCAGACCGGCACGTCGGGGTAGCCGGTGCCGTACTTCACGCGGCCGGTGAGGTGGTCCCACTCCTCGATCTTGCACAGCACGATCTCGAGGGGCGGCAGGAGGGCCTGGCCCAGGCCGCTCAGGATCCCGTCGACGTGCTTCGGCTGCACGCGGTGGAGCATCAGCAGGGGGTGACCGGGCACCCACACGTTGACGAGGGGCTCCTCGGCGCAGAAGCCGAAGCAGCCGACGGGCACCAGGTCCACGGCCATGCCCCGCAGGTCGATCTCGGACTTGAAGGCGTGATAGACGGCCTCGGCCCCGTTCCCGGAGCCGCACGTGCCCATGCCGACCGAGATGCGCGGCCGGCCGGGAAGCAGCTTCGCCAGTCCTGCCTCGCGCGCGGCGGAGAAGGCGGCGAAATCCTGGATCTTCATCGCGCGCCCTCCTTTCGCAGCGCCTCGACCTCGCGGATCAGCACCTGCTCCTTGACGTGGCCGCGGATCGCGTGGTCGATCTCCACGACCGGCGCGAGCGCGCACTGGCCGAAGCAGGCGACCGTGCGGACCGTGAAGCGCCCGTCGGGCGTGGTCAGCGAGATCTTGTCAGCGCCGTCGCTGCTCTCCCGAAGGCCGAGCTGGAGCTTCACGCGCTCGAGCAGGGGCCGCGAGCCGCGGGTGTGGCATGCGGTGCCGCGGCAGATGGCCACGGTGTGGGTGCCCTGCGGGTCGAGGTTGAACAGGGCGAAGAACGTCGCGACACCGTAGACCTGCGATTGCGGGATGCCCGTGCGCGCCGCCACGTACTCGAGCGTCTCCATCGGGAGGTACTTGTGCGGGTTGCGGTCCTGCAGCTGCTCCAGGATGCCGAGCAGCGCGCCCGGGTGGCCCACCCGCTCGACGATGATCCGGTCGATCAGGTCCTGGTCCTCCGAGTGCTGCAGCGCAGAGACCTGTCCGGCGGTCATCGAGCCCTCCAAACAAAGGCCGCGCTCCGCAGGCCGGTGAGAGACGTGGCCCGCATTACGCACGGCGATGGGGCCACGGTAGGGTCGGGAGAATCGGCGCAACAGGGCCATCCGGCCGAGAATGGGCCGGCCGTTGATGCCCGCGGGGAGCCGGCTGGCACATGTGTGCCGAACCTCGCCGCGGGGGTCGGCACGACCGCCGTCCGGCACGGTGCCGTCGGAACCACGGGTCCGTTGGTGCTCGAGATCGGGCCTGGGCGGCGCCGGAGGGACAATCCCGCGATTCCGGGTATGCTCGCCGCGTACGTGTTCGACAGGCGCTCCGGTCAGCGCCACGGTTTCCGAGCCGCGATCCGATCCATCCAGCGCCCTGACCGGGCCCCGCCATCGCGCGGGAGGGCCTCGCCAGGAGCGTCACTTCCATGCCATTCGATCACCTCGGGCTGTCGCCCGAGCTCCTCCGCGCGGTCGCGGACCAGGGCTACACCGAGCCCACGCCCGTCCAGTCAGCTGCGATCCCGCTCGTCCTCGCCGGGCGAGACGTGCTCGCGGGCGCCCAGACCGGGACCGGCAAGACCGCCGCGTTTGTCCTTCCGATCATCCAGCTGCTGGGGACGCCATCCTTGGCGGCCGACCGTCGCGTGCCCACGGCCGAGCGGCGCTCGCCCATCCGCGTCCTCGTCGTCGTCCCCACGCGCGAGCTGGCGCTCCAGGTGGAGGAGAGCGTCCGGACCTACGGCGCCCGCCACCGCTTCCGCTCCACCACGATCTACGGCGGCGTGGGCTTCGACCCGCAGGTCCGCGCGCTCCGTGCCGGTCCGGAGATCGTCGTCGCGACGCCGGGGCGGCTCCTCGACCACGTCGGCCAGCGGACCATCGACCTCTCCCACGTCGAGATCCTCGTCCTCGACGAGGCGGACCGCATGCTCGACATGGGCTTCATCCGGGACATCCGGAAGATCCTCGCCCTGCTGCCGGCGAAGCGCCAGAACCTGCTGTTCTCGGCCACCTTCTCCGACGAGATCCGGCGCCTGGCCGACGGCTTCCTCGACCGGCCGGCCTCCGTCGAGGTCGCCCGACGCAACACGCCGGCCGAGCTCGTCCGCCAGGTCGTCCACCCGGTCGACCGCGAGCGCAAGCGCGAGCTGCTGAGCCGGCTGATCCGGACCGGTGTGATCCGCCAGGCGCTCGTCTTCACCCGGACGAAGCATGGCGCGAGCCGCCTCTCCGAGCAGCTCGTCCGCGACGGGATCGCGGCGGCCGCCATCCACGGCAACAAGAGCCAGCCGCAGCGCGTGCGCGCCCTCAACGACTTCAAGGTGGGCCGGGTCGACATCCTGGTGGCGACCGACATCGCGGCGCGCGGCCTCGACATCGAGGCGCTCCCGCACGTCGTGAACTACGAGCTCCCGATGGTGCCGGAGGACTACGTCCACCGGATCGGCCGCACCGGTCGCGCCGGGGTCGACGGGATCGCGCTCTCGCTGGTCTGTGTCGACGAGGCGAAGCTCCTGCGCGACATCGAGGGGATGCTGGGGCGGCGGGTCGAGACGCAGGAGGTGCCGGGCTTCACGCCCGACCTCACCATCCGGCCGGAGCCGATCCGCCTTCGATCGGGCGAGCCCGGCCACGGTGGCTGGGCCGCCCCCGCCCGGCCCGCGAGTCGAGGCGGAACCGCGCACCCGGCCCAGGGCCGGCCCGTGAGCGGCGGGCGCCCGACCGTCGTCCCGGGTCGCACGCCGGTCTCCGCCCCCGCCCGGATGTCGATCGGACGGCCGCTGCCGGCCCGACCCGGGGGCGCGACTCGCTCGGCGCCCGCGCGGCCGACGATTGGTCGCCATGATCCGCGCCACGACGCTCGCCATGACGCGCGCGGCGCCGGCATCGTCCGGCCGGAGGTCCCCGTGGAGCGCCCGCCCTGGGCCCGCGACGCGGGTCGCGTCAACGGGGAACGCGTCGCCCTGCCGCGCGCGCTGCCCGGCGAACGGCTCGCCCGGCTGCCGCAGGAGTAACCTGCGCGCGTGTCAAGGACGATGCGCGTCGGGATCCTCACCGCGGGCGGGGACAGCCCCGGCCTGAACGCGGCCATCCGGGGCTTCGGCAAGTCCGCCATGAACACCTACGCGATGCAGGTGATCGGGTTCCGCGACGGGTTCCGCGGGCTGGCGGAGGACCGTCGGGTCCAGCTGGGCAAGGGCGCCCTCTCCGGCATCCTCACGGTCGGCGGGACGATCCTCGGCACGAGCCGCGACAAGCCGCACAAGATGCTCGTCGACGGGCAGGTGACCGACATGACGCCGGCGATCGTCGAGACGTACCGAAAGGCGCACCTCGACGCAATCGTCTGCCTCGGCGGGGGCGGGACCCAGAAGAACGCGCTGCGCCTGGTGCGGGCCGGCCTGAACGTCGTCACGCTTCCCAAGACGATCGACAACGACGTTGCCCTGACGGACGCGACCTTCGGGTTCGCGACCGCGCTGGAGATCGCGACCGAGGCGATCGACCGGCTCCACAGCACGGCCCACAGCCACCACCGGATCATCGTGGCCGAGGTGATGGGGCACCGGGCAGGCTGGCTGACGCTCGGCGCGGGGCTCGCGGGCGGCGCGGACGTGATCCTGATCCCGGAGATCCCCTATCGCGTCGAGAGCATCGCTGAAGCCATCCGGCGGCGCAGCCGGAGCGGCACGAACTTCAGCATCGTCGCCGTCGCGGAGGGTGCCCGCAGCGTCGAGGACGCCGCGACCTTCAACTCGGTCGAGGAGCGACTGGCGGCCACGAAGGACCCCGTCGAGCGCGCGGCGGCGAAGGCCGAGCTGGCTGCGCTCGACGCGCAGCATGCCGGGAACACGCTCCGGCTCGCGTCGGAGCTGGAGGCGCTGACCGGCCTCGAGTCACGCGTGTCCATCCTCGGATACGTCCAGCGGGGCGGGACGCCGTCCGGCGTCGACCGGCTGCTCGCGACGCGGCTGGGGAGCGCGGCAGCCGACCTGGTCACGGCGGGCCACTTCGGCGTGATGGTCGCCGCCCGCGCCGACGGGACCGAGCCCGTCCCGATCGAGGACGTCGCAGGGCGGCGCAAGCCCGTCCCGCCGGACCACAGCTGGGTCGTGACGGGACGCCACGTGGGGACCAGCCTCGGCGACTGACCGCGCGGGAGATCGATCGTTCGGCCCGGCCGCGTCGGCATTCCGCTGTCATCGGGCCGTCACGTCACCTGGGGTAGGATCCGGCACAGACGTCCCGCACCTCGGAGATCCCATGGGCATCCTCGACTTCCTGTTCACCGATCCTGCCAAGCTGCAGCTCCCCTCCCCCGCCGATGCGCTCCCCGGGCGGGTCGAGCCGATCCTGGCGCCCGGGCGCCATACCGTGCTCGGGACGCCGATCGATGGGCCCTGGCCGGCCGGCACCCGGACCGTCGTCTTCGCAATGGGCTGCTTCTGGGGTGCCGAGAAGGGCTTCTGGTCGATCCCCGGCGTCGTGACCACGGCGGTGGGATATGCCGGCGGCGTCACGCCCAACCCGACCTACGAGGAGGTCTGCTCGGGCCGGACCGGTCACGCCGAGGTGGTCCGCGTGGCCTATGAACCCGAACGCGTCTCGTTCGAGTCGCTGCTGCGCGCCTTCTGGGAGTCGCACGACCCGACGCAGGGGATGCGCCAGGGCAACGACCGGGGCACGCAGTACCGCTCCGCGATCTACGTCGCGGACGCCGACGAGCTGGCGCGCGCCGAGGCATCCCGGGCGATGTACCAGGAGCAACTGACGGCCGCCGGGTTCGGACCCATCACGACCGAGATCGCGCTCACGGGGCCGTTCTTCTTCGCCGAGGGGTACCACCAGCAATACCTCGACAAGAACCCGAACGGCTACTGCCCGGACCACGGGACGGGGGTCGCCTGCCCGATCGGGGTGGGAGTGCGCTCACACGGACCGACCGGGTAGCTGCTCCTCCCAGCAGAATGGGGGCATGCGACCGGCGATCGTCCTCTGGGGTGTCGTAGCTCTGAGCCTGATGGTCCTCGGCGCGACGATGGTCCGGACCGGGCGGGCACCCCGCCGTCAGACTCCGCCATTCCGGCGGGATGTGCCGTGGATCATGGGCGGAATAGTCGCAATGGGCGGTGTCCTCGTCGTGATCCCCGCGGTGCCGCCAATCGTGATCGCCGGCGTCATGGCCTACACGGGGATTGCCGCGACGGCGATCTGGCGCATGGCAAGCCTTGACGAAGCCAGCCCCTGGATGGCGCGGTCGCGGCGGCTCGCACGGTTCGGCGTCGCGGCCGTCGCCCTGACCTGGCTCGGGCTCGTGCTCGGCCTGCTTCTCTGGATCGCCGGCATGGTCGCGAACGCTCCGTAGGAACTCTCGGCCGTTCGGTCGTCGATGGGCGCGGTCCCGGCCGCGAGGGCCGACACGCCGAGAGGCGCGATCATCGGCGGGATCCCGGGCGGGCGTCTGGCCGGCGCTCGGCCGGTCCAAACCGGCCGGTACCTAGGACTCGTGCATCCCGAGCTGCACCGTGAAATCCTTCGCCAGGCCGCTGCCCGCGAGCTCCGGCACCAGGTCGGGCGGCCGGATGTCCGACCGCGAGGCCGGCGCGATCCATTCCGTGAGATCGCGATTCACGACGATCGTCCCGAACCGCGAGATCGTCCTCCCGCCCGGCGCGTCGAACGCGATGGTGGCCTCGGTGAGCGGAACCATGACGCGCCTGCGCCGGAAGCCGACGATCGGGTCGGTGCCGGGCACCACGTGGATGTTCCCGCTGACGTCGAACCGCCCGAGCCGGAGCTCGACCGGGATCGGGCGCGTCCGGGTCCGGCGCGTGGGATCGCCGCGTGGGCCGGCGACCGCGACCGCGAAGATCTCCTCGCGGGCGACGACGATCGTCTGGACCAGGACGCCGTGGCTGTCGTCGAGGCTCTGCAGGTACGTGTCGGCGAACTCGAACTCGGTCCCGTCGTTCAGGAGGTCGGTGACCCGGTCCGCGGTGAGGGCGATGCGTCCGAAGGCAACCGAATCGCCCGCGTAGACGGTCAACTCCACAGTGGCGACCGGATCGATCTCCGACGTGGCCGGGGACGGATCAAGCCCGGGCGTCGGGACACCGAAGAGCATCCGCAGCGGTTGCGGAACCCGCGCGCGCATCGACATGCGACCGACCGTACGCGCAGGGCGCCCGGCGCGGGTATGGCCCTTTCGTCCTCCTCGCAGGACGACGATCAGGCGACGGCTCGATCGTCGAGAACGACCTCGATGAGCGGGCTGTGGCGAACCATCACCTCGACGTCGTCGCGGCCCCAGGTGCGCGCGACGTGGGCCAGGAGCGCCCGCCGCTCGGCCTCGTCCGTCACGACGCGCGCCGCGCCCGGCAGGTCGGCGACGACGTCCCGCTTCAGGTGGATCGTCACCCGCGGGTCCGCCTCGATGTTCGCCAGCCACGCGCGCTTCTCGCGGCGGGGCATCCCGCTGATCACGATGCGGCCGTCGATGGCGTGGAAGACGATCTCGACCCGGCGTGGCTCGCCGGTCCTGCGGCCGGTCGTCGTGAGATCGATGAGTCCGCCCTGGGTGAGGGCGGCGCGGATGGCGTCGTTCATGCGGAGGTCCTCGGGAGCTTGTAGTTGCTTACGCAACTATCGCACAGGTTGGCTCCGTGTGTCTCCGCGGTCCTTCTCAGGCGCGCAGGCGCTCGGCCAGCCAGCGCATCTTCTCGCGGTCGTGGAACCCGCCGCCGCCCTCATGGTCGTTGAATGGGTATTCGCGGATCTCCTTCGGACCCGCGTAGTGGTTGAACGCGGCGTAGACCGTCGACGGCGGGCAGACCTGGTCCATGAGTCCCACCGAGAACAGGGCCGGCGCCGTCGCCCGGCGCCCGAGGATCGCGCCGTCGAAGTAGGCCAGCGTCAGGTAGGCCTGCTCGACGTGGTCACGGTGCGTCTTGAGGTAGCGCGCGATCTCCGCGTACGGGTCCGTGTCGACGAAGGTGGTGGCGCGGGGGAAGTCGCACAGGAACGGAACGTCCGGGGCGATGGCCGCGAGGCCGTCCACGAGGCCCGCCACCGCGAGGGTCATGCCTCCCCCCTGGCTGCCGCCCGTGACCGCCACGCGCGCCCGGTCCACGGCCGGGTGGGCGCGCACCGCCTCGATGGCGCGCACCGCGTCGGTGTAGATCCGCCGGTAGTAGTACGTCCGCGGGTCCAGGATCCCCTGGGTCATGAACCCGGGGTGCGACGGGGCGCCGGTTGCGTCCGGGTCCGGCGTGTCCCCGACTGCCCAGCTCGATCCCTGGCCGCGCGTGTCCATGACCAGGTGGGCATACCCTGCTGCGGCCCAGAGCACCCGTTCGTGAGCCAGGCCCCGTCCCCCGCCGTACCCGACGAACTCGACCACGGCCGGCAACGGGCCGCGGTTCCCCGCGGGCACGTGGAGCCAGGCCCGGACCGGGGATCCGCCGAAGCCCGCGAACGTGACGTCGTACGTGTCGAGGACGGCCAGGCCACCGTCGAAGCGGGTGAACGTCGCGTCGAGCGGATGACCCCGCGCCTCCGCGAGCGTGTCCGACCAGAACCGGTCCAGGTCGTCGGGAACGGCCAGGTCGGGGCGGTACGCACGCATCTCCGGGAGCGGCATGTCGACGTGCGCCACGAGCCAGGGCTCCTTCCGTGATCGCGCGGCCGGTCCGCGCGTCGCGCCAGCATACGATCACGGCCCCGGCCGACGCCCTGCCGGGGCGTGGCGCAGCCGGCCGCGATCCGACGACCCGCCTCCGCGGCCACGTCCGACCCGTACACTGCCGGGGATGCTCCGGACCGTCATGGCGACGCGCTACGTCACTCCCTTCCGCGAGGGCGGCTCGCTGCCCGGCCTGTGCGAGGCGGATGACGACGGGCTCTACGTCGTGAAGTTCCACGGCGCGGGGCAGGGGCCCAAGGCGCTCGTGGCGGAGGTGATCGCCGGGGAGCTGGGACGCGCGCTCGGGATCCTCGTGCCCGAGCAGGTGCTCGTCGAGCTGGACCCGGCGCTCGGGGCGGCCGAGGCCCACTGGGAGGTCAAGGAGCTCCTGGACCGCTCGCCCGGGACGAACCTCGGCGTCGACTTCCTTCCCGGCGCGCTGGCGTACGCGCCGGCCATCGGGCCCCGGCCGGATCCTGCCCAGGCGGCCGCGATCGCCTGGTTCGACGCGCTCGTCACGAACCCGGATCGAAGCGCCCGGAACGTGAACCTGCTGACCTGGCACGGCCGTGTCTACTGCATCGATCATGGCGCGGCGCTTTTCGCCCATCACCGCTGGGAGGATCCGGCCGCCCAGGCTCGCCGTCCGTTCCCCTGGATCGCCGACCACGTCCTGCTTCCGTTCGCGGCGCCGATCCCGGAGGCGGACGCGCGTCTGGCCCCGCTCGTCACGCCGCGCCTTCTCGAGGGGATCGTGGCCGAGGTCCCCGACGCATGGCTCGCGGGCGACCCCGCGTTCGCCTCCGTCGCAGAGAACCGGGCCGCCTACGTGACCTACCTGCTGGCGCGGCTCGCGGCACCCCGGGAGTTCGTGGAGGAGGCCGAGCGTGCCCGAGTCGCCGCCTGACGCGCCGCGCTTCCCGTTCGCCTACGCGATCGTCCGCGTCGTCCCGCGCGTCGAGCGCGGCGAACGGCTGAACGCCGGGATCGTGCTCCTGTGCCGGCCGAAGCGGTTCCTGGGTGCGGAGGTGCGCCTCGACGAGGCGCGGCTGCGCTCGCTCGACCCGGCCTGCGACGTGGACGAGGTCCGGGCCCACCTGGACCTGATCCGGCGCATCGCCGCGGGCGACCCGAGCGCCGGGCCGATCGCCGCGCTCGCGCCCGCGGAGCGGTTCCACTGGCTGGTCGCGCCCGCGTCGACGGTCATACAGCCGTCCCCGGTGCACGCGGGCCTGACCGCGGACCCGGCGATGACGCTCCACCACCTGCTGACGACGCTGGTCGGGACGGCCCCCGCGCCGTAGGGGCAGCGGCGCGGCCAGACTGACCCCGGCGGTCGCCGCGGTCGGGCGGACGCGGCGGTCAGGCCCGCGCGGCTGCTTTCTGGCTCGCCTTCCAGGCGCGCTTCTGCTCCTGGTACGCGGCGAGCGCCTCGGCCGAGTCCACGTCCGCGAGGGTCGGGTGGTCGGGGGCCACCGCTTCCCACCCAGGGGGCCGCACGTCGAAGCGCCTGGCGAGGAGCCCGACGAGCGTCCGCGCCTTCATCTCCCCGATCCCCGGGAGCGCGCGCAGCCGCCGTTCGAGGTCCTCGCCATTTCCGGCCTCGGTCCAGACCCGGCTCGCGTCCCCGCCGTGATCGCGCGCGACCACCGTGCAGAGCTCCTGGACACGCGCCGCCATGGCGCCGGGGAAGCGATGGAGGGCCGGCCGCGCCGTGAACGCGGCCGTGAATGTGTCCGGATCCATCGCGGCGAGTGCCGCCGCATCGAGCGTCCCGAGCCGCCGCCGCAGCTCGGCAGGGCCGGCGAACGCCTTCTGAACCGTAACCTGCTGGTCGAGGACGAACCCGATCAGGAGGGCGAGCGGGTCGCTTGCGAGAAGCGCGTCGGCCGCGGGGTCGCCGGTGAAGGGGAGTGAGGCGGGTCGCGTCGTCGTCATGGCCGGATGGTACGACGGTTCGCCGGCGTGCAATCCTTTTCGGCCGCCCGGCCCCTCGGTCCGTGCCGGAGGTCCCTTCTCGGGGACCGGCGGGCACGCCCATGCTCGGCGAGGCTCACCCGTGGAGGTTGCTCCCGATGCTCGCAGAACCGGTCCTCGTCGCCTATGCCAGCCGGCATCACGGCACCGAGGAGATGGCCGCCGAGATCGCCGACGCGCTGCGCGCCGCCGGCTTCTCGGTCGAGCTCCGCGCGGCTGCCGACGTGCTGACGATCGAGCCGTACGGGGCGGTCATCGTGGGCAGCGCGGTCTACATGTTCCACTGGGAGATCCCCGCGCTCGAGCTGGTTCGGCGGGAGCGCGCAGCCCTGTCATCGCGAAAGGTCTGGCTCTTCAGCAGCGGACCGGTCGGGGACGGCAAGTCGACCCGACACCCGGAGACGGTCCCGCACCCTGACGGCGTGGACCAGCTGGCCGACGAGATCGGGGCGCGTGGACGCGCCATGTTCGGCGGACGCGTCGACCCTCGACAGGGTGGCTTCGCGATGGCGATCATGGCGAAGGCCGGGCTCGAGGGCGACTGGCGCGACCTGCCGCGCGTCCGGAGCTGGGCCCAGGCGATTGCAGCGGCGCTCCGCGCCGATCCCTGATCGCGACGGCTGGTCGCCAGCCTGGAGGGTTGCACATGCATCGATCGGGCACCTCGCGCGGCGCGCTCGTCGTCGGCGCGTTGCTCATCGTCCTCGGCGCGGCGGCGCTCGCGACCCAGGTGTCCGGCGTGACGATCGGGTGGCCCGCGTGGGTGATCCTGCCCGGCCTCGCGATGCTCGTGGCCGCATTCGCGCTCCCCGAGCCGGGGGGCTCCGGCCTCGCCGCGGTCGGCGGCATCGTGACGGCCGTCGGCACCGTGCTCGCAGTCCAGGATGCCACCGGGACGTATGCCAGCTGGGCGTACGCCTGGGCGCTCGTGGCTCCTGGCGGTGTGGGCGTCGGGCTCCTCCTGTACGGCCTGCTGACCCAGCGGGGCGACATCGCGCGGGGCGGGCTCGGCTCGCTCGTCACCGGGATCGTGCTCTTCCTCGTCGGCTTCCTGTTCTTCGAGGGCCTCCTCCACCTCGACGGGGACCGCTTCGCGAACCTCACGGGCCGCACGGTGCCGATCGTCATCATGGGAATCGGAGCGGCGGTCCTGGTCGGCGCCATCGTCCCCGGGCCGTGGCGTCGCCGCTCCTGGCCGCCCTCGCCGGGCGCGGGCCCGACGGCCTGGACGCCCGGCGGCTCGGGGGCCCTGGCCCGGTCCTCCGGAACGCGGAGCGGGGGCGCCGCCCCGCAGGCGCTCGCGCTCGCCCTCGACGGGGCGGCGGACGCGGAGGTCCGCGTCGCGTTCGGCGCCGGGAAGCTGCTGGTCGGCCCGGCGGCGAGCGGCCTGCTCGTGGATGGAACCTTCGATGGCGGCGTGAGTGCGACGCCCGCGGGCCCGGGTCGCGTCCGGCTCACCACGCCCCACCCCGCCTCGTGGAGCTGGGACTGGGGACGCACCCCGTTCGACTGGCGCCTCGGCCTCACCGCGGAGGTACCGCTTCGCCTGGAGGTGGAGACCGGCGCCTCGGACAACGAGCTCGACCTGAGCGGGCTCCGCGTCACGGACCTTCGCCTCCGGACGGGCGCGGCCCAGTCACGGGTGACGCTCCCCGCGACCGGCGTGACGCGGGTCAGCGCCGAGGGCGGTGCGTCGCAGATGCGCTTCCGCGTCCCCGCGGGCGTCGCGGCCCGCGTCACGAGCACGATGGCAATCGGGTCGACGGACGTCGACACGGGCCGCTTCCCGCGGACGCGGGACGGCGGCGCATGGGCGTCCCCGGACTTCGACACGAACCCGAACCGCGTCGAGATCGCGGTCCGCGGAGGGGTGGGCCAGGTCACGATCGGCTGACGTCCGCGCGGGGTCCGTTCCGCGGCGCGGCTCCCGGCGCGCCGAAGGGTCAGCGCTCGCGGGCGATCCGGGCCGTCGTCGCGCCGGCGAGGCGCACGAGGTCGGCGGGCGCCAGCTCCACCTGGAGCCCGCGCCGCCCGCCGCTCACGAAGATCGTCGCGAACGCGGCGGCGCCTGCGTCCACGTAGACCGGCATCGGGCGGCGATGCCCGAGGGGGCTGATCCCGCCGACGACGGATCCGGTCGCCCGTTGCGCCGCCTCCGGCTCCGCGAGCTCGGCGCGACGGCCTCCCGCGGCCTCCGCGAGCGCCTTGAGGTCCAGCTCCCCCGAGACCGGCACGACGCCGACCACGAGGCGCCCGTCGACGCTGGCGACGAGCGTCTTGAAGATGCGCGCGGGATCGACCCCGAGCGCGGCGGCCGCGTCGAGCCCGTAGTGGGGCCGTGCGTCGCGATCACGTCCGCCCGCGGGCTCCGGCGCCTCGTACTCGTGGACGACGTGCGCGGTGCCGGCGGCCGCGAGGGCCGCAAGGGCGGGCGTCCCGCGGCCGCTCACCCGAACTCGCTCTGCCGCGCGACCGTGAGCAGGAGGCTGGCCGTGTAGAGCAGGGTCAGGCTCAGGAACGGCCAGCTGATCCGCAGGCCCAGCGGGAAGAGCGTGACGACCGCGAGGACGAGGAGGATCGTCACGACCAGCGGCCAGAAGCGGCGGGCGAGGATCAGGCCGCCGAGCAGGAAGTGGATGGTGGCGAGCCCGATGCCGGCCGGCACCACGACGAGGAAGAAGCCGAAGGTGCTCGTGTTGTCGCCCGCCCAGCCCGGCGCGGAGACGAGGCCCAGCGTGCCGGCCACGACCAGGAACGTGGCGGGGAGGAGCACGACGAGCAGGAGCAGGCCGATCGACCCGAGAAGCCGGCCGCACGCGGTCAGCAGCGCGCTGCGCTCGGTCTCATCGTCCCCCCGGCCCGGACCCACCGGATCGTGCAGCTCGGCCCGGGCTCAGAACGGTTCGGGGATGAACGTCTGGTCGCTCATCGGCGGCCGGACATAGCCCGTGTCCTTCTGGCGCGGCGGCAGGACGATCGGCTCCGGGGTCAGGTCCTCGTAGGGAACCTGGCTCAGCAGGTGGGTGATGACGTTGAGGTGCGCCCGCTTCTTGTCGTCGCTGCGGACCACCCACCAGGGGGCCTGCTTGAAGTCCGTGTGGGCGAACATCTCGTCCTTCGCCTTCGAGTAGTCCAGCCACCGGGCGCGGCTCTCGACATCCATCGGCGACAGCTTCCAGCGCTTCGTCGGGTCGTCGAGACGCGCCTGGAACCGGCGCTCCTGCTCGGCGTCCGAGACGCTGAACCAGTACTTGATCAGGATGATCCCGCTGCGGACGAGCATCCGCTCGAACTCGGGGCACGACCGCAGGAACTCCTGGTACTCCTCCTCGGTGCAGAAGCCCATCACGCGTTCCACGCCGGCCCGGTTGTACCAGCTCCGGTCGAACAGGACGATCTCGCCCGCGGCGGGAAGGTTCACCACGTAGCGCTGGAAGTACCACTGGCCCCGCTCGCGCTCGGTCGGGGCCGGCAGCGCGACGACGCGCGCGAACCGCGGGTTGAGGGGTTCCATGATCCGCTTGATCGCGCCGCCCTTGCCGGCCGCGTCGCGTCCCTCGAAGATCGCCACGACCTTGAGGCCGCGGGCCTTGATCCACTCCTCCCATTTCACGAGCTCCACGGCCAGGCGACGGAGCTCGGCTTCGTAGGCTGTCTTCGAGAGGCGGGGGCTTGCCTCCGGCTTCGCCGCTTCGACGTCGCTCGCCGGGTTGATCGCGGCCGCCGGGATGCTCAGCGCGTCGCGCTCCGGGCGCCGGTTGCGCCCGGCCGGAGTCGTGGTGCTCCCTCCATGTGCCTTCGTCCTGGCCATGCTCCGTCCTCCCTGACGCGGTCTCGGCGTCCGTTCCAGTATGCTGCACCCACGTGACCTTCGAATCCCTCGGCCTGTCGGCTGAACTCCTCCACGCGGTGGCCGACTCCGGCTACACCACGCCAACGCCGATCCAGGCACAGGCCATCCCGCTCGTCCTCGCCGGCCGCGACCTCATGGGAGCTGCCCAGACCGGGACCGGCAAGACGGCGGCCTTCGTCCTGCCGATCTTCGAGCGTCTCAAGCCATACGCGAACACGTCGTTCTCGCCCGCCCGGCACCCCGTCCGCGCGCTCGTGCTCGCGCCGACACGGGAGCTCGCGATCCAGGTCAACGAGATGGCGACGGCCTACGGCCGCCACGTCCCGCTCCGCAGCACGGTCGTCTACGGCGGCGTCCCGCTCGACCCCCAGATCAAGGAGCTTCGCGCGGGCGTGGAGCTCCTCGTCGCCACGCCGGGCAGGCTCCTCGACCTTGTCGGCCAGCGCGCTGCGAACCTCGGGCAGGTGGAGATCCTCGTCCTCGACGAGGGCGACCGGATGCTGGACATGGGGTTCATCCCCGACATCCGCCGGATCCTCGCGCTCATGCCCAACCGCAAGCAGACGCTCCTCTTCTCGGCGACGTTCTCCGACGAGATCCGCCGGCTGGCCAAGGAGTTCCTCGCCGATCCTGCGACCCTCGAGGTTGCGCGTCGCAACGCGCCGCCGGAGATGGTCCGCCAGGTGCTCTACCCGGTCGACCGGGAGCGCAAGACCGAGCTGCTGGAGCACCTCATCCGGACGCACGACCTGCGCCAGGTGCTCGTCTTCACCCGCACCAAGGTCGCGGCACGACGGTTGGCGTCGGACCTCGACCGACATGGCGTCGCCGCGACGGCGATCCACTCGGACCGCACCCAGGCCGAGCGCCTCAGGGCGCTCAAGGACTTCAAGGCGGGCGAGGTCCGGGTCCTCGTGGCCACCGATGTCGCGTCACGCGGGCTCGACATCGAGGAGCTCCCGGTGGTCGTCAACTACGAGCTCCCGGTCAAGGCGGAGGACTACGTCCATCGCATCGGGCGGACCGGCCGCGCCGGCATGTCCGGCATCGCGATCGCGCTGGCCTGCCCCGACGAGGTCGACCTGCTGCGGGCGATCCAGCGCCTCCTGAAGCGGGCGATCCCCGTGGAGGTGATCGAGCGCTTCCTGCCCGACCCGGAGACGCCGCCGAAACCGATCCACACGTTCTCCGGTGGTGGCCGGGGGGAACCCCGGCCACCCGAGCACCGGCACAAGGCGGAGCTGGTGCGCCGGCGCGGCTGACGCGCAGTCCGATGCGCGAACGTCGCCTCGCGGCGGATGGCGGGTGCTGCCTCCCGGAACGGCGTCACCGGCGAGTGCAGGCGTGACCTACGGCGCGGGCGTGCCCGAAGGCACGACACCGCGCGGCACGACCGCGCGGTGTCGTCGCCCCGCTACCATGGGCACCGCTGACATCACGCCAGGAGCCCGACTTCCCATGTCCACCTCGCACCGCATCGGAATCCTCACGGGCGGGGGTGACGTCCCCGGCCTCAACTCCGTCATCAAGAGCGTCGTCTACCGGTCCACCGAGCTCGGGTTCGACGTGCTCGGGCTGCGCCGCGGCTGGGAGTCGCTGACGCACATGCGGCCGGGCCCCGAGCCGGACGCGGACTACGTCCGCCCCCTCGACCGCGTGAACACCCGGACGATCGACCGGACGGGCGGGACCGCGCTCCACTCGTCGCGGACGAACCCGAAGCGCATGCGGGCCGGGAACCTGCCCGCCTTCGTCGGCTCCGACCGGCTCGCGGCGCTCCAGACGGGCGACGGGATCTACGACTTCACGCCGATCGTGCTCGAGAACCTGGAGCGCCTGGGCATCGACACGCTGATCTCGATCGGCGGGGACGACACGCTCTCGTACTCGAAGGTGCTCGCGGACGCCGGCGTCCAGATCATCGCGATCCCCAAGACGATGGACAACGATGTCCACGGGACCGAGTACTGCATCGGCTTCTCGACGGCCGTCACCCGGGCGAAGGACGCGATCAACCGCCAGCGGACCACCCTCGGCTCGCACGAGCGGATCGGGGTCTTCCGGATCTTCGGCCGCAACGCCGGCTTCACCGCGCTCTACACGGCCTACGTGACGTCGGCGCGGTGCGTGATCCCGGAATCCCGCTTCGACCTCCAGCACCTCGTGGACGTGCTCGTCGAGGATCGCCGCAACAACCCCAGCCGGTACTCCTTCGTGATCGCGTCGGAGGGCGCGCTCCCCGGGGGCATGGAGCTCAAGGAGGTCGGGGAGGCGGACGCCTATGGGCATCGTCACAAGGCGAGCATCGGCGAGTTCCTGGCCGACGAGATCCGCCACCGGACCGGGATCGAGACCGTCAACTCCGAGCTGACCTACGACCTTCGCTCCGGCGACCCGGACGCGCTCGACCAGATGGTCGCGATCACGTTCGCGAACGTGGCGATGGAGCTCGTCGTGGACGGCAAGTCGGGCTACATGACGGCGATCCGGGACGGCCGCTACGGCTTCTGCCCGATTCCCGAGCCGGGGGCCCGGACGGTCGACGTCGCGAAGCAGTACAACGCGGACCGCTTCCGGCCGCAATACGGGAACAAGATCGGCCTCCCGATCATGCTGACCGAGCCCGTCGTCTGACGGGAGGCTGCGACCGGCCGCCGGGCACTGGCAAGCCGGCCGCAGCCCCGGGCGGCGGCGGGGCGGCGCGGCGGGCCAGCAGGACTCGCGCGCCGCGCGCCGCTCAGTAGGCCGGGTCGGGTCCCGCGCTCCCCTGGCGCGACATGCGGCGGCGCTCCGCGTACATTCGCTCCTCGGCCGCACGCATGGCCGTGTCGAGCTCGCCGACGGCGGTCGGGCTGGCCCAGCCGATCGAGAGGTGGAGAGCGACGGCGCCGGACTCGAGCCAACGCTCGCAGGCGACCCGGACACGCTCCACGTAGTTGATGGCGGCGACCTCGTCCGTCTCCGGGAGGAGAACCAGGAACCGGCCGCCGCCGACGTGGGCGACCTTGTCCGTGCGACGCGCGAGGCGGCGCATCGCATCGCCCACCGCCGGCAGGACGCGGCGGGCGGGCTCTGCACCGAATCGATCGACGAGACGGCTCAGGCCGTCGATCTCGGCGACGACGACGCTCACGGGCCGGCGGTACCGGACGTACCGGGCGTTCTCCTCGGCCAGCGTCCGTTCCCAGGCGAAGAGCGTGTCCAGGCCCGTGAGAGGATCGAGGGTCGGGTCGGGAGTGGGGCCCTCGTTCGGGACGCGCCCCGGCTCGAGGGCGAGGAAGCCGGCGATCGCGGCCTCGGCGCCGGGCTCGTTGTGACGGTCACCGACCGGGAAGCGCCGGCCGGGTCCGGCGATGGCATCGGCGGCACGGAGGTCCCGGGCCACCGGCGCCGCGTCGCGGGCGTCGAACGCGTCCGCGCCGGCACGGGCCGCACCGAGCTCCGCGGCACCGGGTTCGGCAGCGACCGGCGCTGCCGTTGCTGCCGGCGTGGAGGTGGGCCCGCTCGCCGGACGCGCGATCGGCGCAGCCTTGGCCGCGGCGAAGAGCCGCTCCGCCTCCCGGGAGGAGTTGGCGTCGCGCCGTCGCGCGACCAAAGCGACGATGACGAGAAGTCCAAGGGCGAGGCCCGCGACGATGAGGGCGATGAGGACGTAGGTCAGCTGTTCTGGCGACACGAGATCCTTCCCGTTTCACGGCCTGCACATCCGCCGTACCCGAGGCGATCGGTCGGCACGCGTGGCCGCAGCGGCGACTCTACACGCGCGGCGACCCCGAATGAGATAGTCGGGTGGCCCATTCTGACGATCTTGCGGTGCCCAACGGCACCGAGCGTGGCGTGCGGTGCGGTCCGGTGCGCATGCTCCCGCCGGGGTGTCGACCAGCCGGTTCGCAGCCGGCGCGTTCGGGTACGCTTCGAGCACGCTTCCGCGAGGTCCCTTCCCGATGACCGAATCCCTCCCTCCCGACGCCGGCGCCCTCCGGGCGGCCGATTCGACTGCGCCGGAACCGCCGCCGAGCGACGCCGTGCTGAACGCGGCCCCGGCCGACCCCAGCGGACTGCTCGACGCCGCCGCGGTCACGCCGCCCGTCGACTTCGCGGCGACTGAGCCGGTCGAGCCGGCGGACGCGCCATCGGCGGCGCCGCGGACGGGCCGCGGTCCGGTCGTCCTCGTCGGATATCTCGCCGCGGCCCTCGCGGGGGCGCTCCTGCTCGCCGGCAGCCTGGTGGCGTTCGGTGGGCTCGGGCGGGCGACCCCGTCGCCCTCACCGACGCCCACGCCAGCCCCGAACGAGGCGAACGGGTCGTCGCTTGGCTCCGCCGCCGCGCCGGTCACCGTCGAGATCTGGGCCGACTACCAGTGCCCGTACTGCCGCCTCGAGACGATGGTCTTCGGCGGATCCCTGGAGCGCGCGTTCGTGCTGCCCGGCACCGTGCGCGTGGTCTTCCGCGACTTCGCCTTCCTTGGCCAGGAATCCACCGACGCGGCCGTCGCGGCGCGGTGTGCCGGTCGCCAGGATCCGGGCGCCTACTGGCGCTACCACGACCTCCTGTTCGCGGCCCAGCAGGGCGAGAACCAGGGCACCTTCTCGCGGGCGAACCTGGTCACCATCGCGGGAATCGCCGCTCTCGACGCAACGTCGTTCACGGCCTGCCTGGACGACCCGTCGGTCGCGGAGGCGGTGGCCGCCGAGACCGCGGCCGGGAAGGCGCTCGGCGTCGAATCCACGCCGACCATGCGCGTGACCGGTCCGGGCGGGACGAGGACCCTCGCCGGCTTCAGCTCCGGCTGGTCGACGATCCGCGACGCCATCGCCGCGGTTGCCGTGCCCGCGCCGTCCACGGGCGCGTCACCCGGCGCGAGCGCGTCACCCGGCGGGAGCGCGTCCCCGTCCCCGACGGGCACGCCGACCGCCACGAGCACGCCGACGCCGACGCCGACGAAGTAGCGGATCAGCTGGGAGCCGCGAGGTCCCGCCGCGGGAAGACCCACGCGGCCCAGGCAACGGCGCCCGCGAAGATCGCGGCCAGGACCACGAGGTCGCCGGGCTCGAACGTCCCGGCGAGGATCCGCGTCGGCTGGAAGTAGCGGAACGGCGAGAAGGGCCGCAGCCACGCCGCGTCCGGCCAGAGCGTGCCCAGGAACTCGATCGCGTACCCGACGAGCGTGACACCGAGCGCGATCCCCAGCGCGGGACCCATGCGGTCGAAGCTGACCGAGGCGGCGAGCGAGATCGCCCCGAGCGCGCCGAACAGCGCGACGCCGTTGATCCAGCAGAGCGCGATGTCGACCGGCTGCAGGTCGCCGGCCACGCCGAACAGGAGCGCGCCGGCCACGATGCCGCCCAGCACCGCCGCCTCGGTCAGCGCCGCGAACAGGAGCGTCGCCGCCAGCATCGTCAAATAGAGGACCCGACGCTCCAGCGGCCGAGCGAGGAGCACCTCCAGGGTGCCCCGCTGGCGCTCGCCGGCAACGGCGGCGGCCGCGAAGCCGACGACCTGGATCGTGACGAGCGCGAGCGCGATCGGGTGGACGAGCCCGAGGGCGACGGTCCCCCGGATGCTGAACACGTCGCCGCCGGTGAATCGCGACATCACGTCGAAGACGTTCGCGAACGTGCCGCTCCGGGCGAGCGCCCCCATCTCCTTCCCGAAGGTAGCGAAGACCACCGGGAGCAGGAACCCCCAGACCACGAGCGCGATCATCACGAACGACAGGCGGACGCGCTGCGCCGCCCAGGTCCGACGGAAGAGGATGGCGCTCACGGCGCGGGCTCGTCGTAGAGCTCGAGGAACGCGTCCTCCAGGCTGGCCGGCTCGATGGTGAGGTCGGCGAGCGCCGCGCCCTCGAGGAGGCGCAGCAGCGGCGTCACGTCGCCGTCGAGCCCGAACGCGAGCCGGTCGTCGCGCGCCTCGAGCGCCGACACGCCCGGCAGCGCGGCGATCGCGGACGCGAGCGCCGGCACGGGCGCGCGGAGCCGCACCTCGACGTGTCGCCGGCGGCGCGCCACCAGCTCGTCGACGCGCTCGAGGGCCACGAGGCGTCCCGACCGGACGATCCCCACCCGGTCGCAGACGCGCTCCACCTCCGAGAGCACGTGCGAGCTGAAGAAGACGGTTCGACCGGCTGCCTTGCGCTCGTCGAGGATCGCGTAGAACGCCCGCTGCATGAGGGGATCGAGGCCCTCGGACGGCTCGTCGAGGATCGCCAGCTCCGGGTCGTGCTGGAGCGCCTGGACGATCCCGATCTTCTGCCGCATGCCGCGGGAGTAGTCGCGGATCGGCCGAGCCAGGTCGCGCGCCGAGAGGCCCAGGCGTTCGACCAGGCCGCCACGGAGGACGGGCGGGCAGGCGTAGAACGCGGCCAGGTAGTCGAGGAGCTGCGTCCCGGTGAGGCTGTCGTAGAGCGCGATGCCACCCGGGAGATAGCCGATCCGCCCGCGGAGCCCGGCCCCGGCGGTGGCGACATCGAGGCCCAGGACCTCGGCGCGGCCCGCCGTCGGATGGATGAACCCGAGGAGCAGGCGGATCGCGGTGCTCTTGCCGGCGCCGTTCGGACCCAGGAATCCGAAGATCTCGCCGGCGTGGACGGCGAGCGTGAGGTCGTCGAGCGCCCGGATCGGCGGCGATGCGGCGGCGCCGCGGCCCCAATGGCGCGCCGCTCCGTAGTGCTTCGTCAGGCCGTGCGTCGCGATCGCGTCCACACGGCGGAACGGTACACGAGCGCCGTGATCCGGCATGATCCCACGGATGATTCCTGTGCCCGCCGTCATGCCGACCCCGGCTGCGGGCATCTCGCCTCCTGCGCCACCACCGCACCCGCCCGTCGCCCGTCCGCTGCGCACCGTTGCGGACGGGCTCTCGGAAGCCGAGGCGGTCGCGCGCCGCGGGCGCGGCGAGGGAAACGCCTACCGCCCGTCCACGTCGCGGGCCTACTGGGAGATCCTTCGCCAGAACGCCTACCCGGGCATCAACGGCATCCTCGTCGTGGTGTCGGTCCTGCTGCTGGCGTTCGGCATGGTCGTCGAGGCGCTCCTGACGGCCGGGCCGGTCCTCGCCAACATCGGGATCGGCGTCGCCGGCGAGTCGCGCGCGAAGCGGAAGCTGGATCGGATCGCGCTCCTGTCGCGTCCGCTGGCGCGCGTCATCCGCGAGTCCGGGGAGCGCGGCATCGACCCCACGGAAGTCGTCCTCGGCGATCTCCTCGTCTCCCGCCGCGGCGACCAGGTCCTCCTCGACGGCACGCTCGTCGGCGACGGCCGCGTCGAGCTGGACGAGTCCCTGCTCACCGGGGAATCGGACGCGGTCTCGAAGGTGGCCGGCGACCCGGTCCTGGCCGGGACGGCGGTCATCTCGGGAACGGCCGTCTTCGAGGTCACGTCCGTCGGCGCGGCGAGCTTCGCGAATCGGCTGCTGTTCGAGGCGCGACGGGTGGGCGACGAGCGGACGCCGCTCCAGCGCGAGATCGCCGCGACGATCTGGGCCGTCGCCGGTCTGGTCCTCCTCGCGGTCATCCCGGTCACCATCGCCCTTGCCGCGCTGCCGGGCGGGTTCGGCTCGACCAAGATGCTGACCGCAGCAGCCGTGCTGGTGACGCTCGTCCCGCAGGGCCTCGCGATCATGGTGACCGTCACGTACGCGACCGGGGCGCTCCGGATCAGCCACCTCGGCGCCCTCGTCCAGCGCCAGAACGCGGTCGAGTCGATGGCCCGCGTGGACACGCTCTGCATGGACAAGACCGGCACGCTCACGACGCAGCGGATCTGGTACGCGGGCGCCGACCTTTTGGGCGACCTCGACGCAGGCGACGTCACCGCGCTGCTCGGGTCGATCGCCGCGAGCACGAGCGCGACGAACCGCACGACCGAGGCGATCGCGGCGGCGTGCCCCGGCCCCGCCCCGCCGGTGGCCGACGAGATCCCGTTTGCCTCGGAGCGGCGCTGGTCCGGCCTGCGCTTCGCGGACGGTGCGGCCTGGCTCCTGGGCGCGCCGAGCGTCCTCCTCGCACGCGCGGCGGGGACGGGCCTCGATCCACGGGACGTGGCTGCCCGGGCCGCGACCATCGCCGCCGAGGGGGTCCGGGTCCTGCTCCTCGTTCGCGCGCCCGCCGGCGCGGCGCTCCGGGACGCCGAGGGCCGGCCATCCCTGCCCGCCGACCTGGCGCCGGTCGCGCTCCTGCGCTTCGGCGAGGAGCTCCGGCCCGACGTGCGCGAGATCCTGGCCGGTTTCGGCCGCGCCGGCATCGAGCTCAAGGTCATCTCCGGCGACGACCCCGCGACCGTGGACGCGCTCGCTCGCCGAGTCGGCCTCGACGTGACCGGCGAGGCGGCATCCGGGCCTGCTCTCGCGGCGCTCGACGACGCCGCGGCTGCCGACGAGGCTGAGCGTCGCTCGATCTTCGGGCGCGTCGAGCCCGCCCTCAAGGCACGCCTGGTGGCGCTCCTGCGCGGGCGCCGGCACTACGTCGCGATGGTCGGGGACGGCGTGAACGACATCCTCTCGCTCCGCCGGGCCAACCTCGGGATCGCCATGGAGTCGGGCTCGGCCGCGGCTCGCAGCGTCGCCGACCTCGTCCTGCTCGGGGACCGGTTCGACGTGCTGCCGCGGGCGGTGATCGAGGGGCAGCGGATCGTGGCAGCGATGGAGGCGACCCTCGTCCTGCTCCTGTCGCGCACGTTCTACGTGCTTCTCATCATCGCGGGCGCCGAGATGGCGGGCCTCCCCTTCCCGCTGACGCCGCGCCAGAACTCGGTGCTCGCGTTCGCGACCGTCGGCATCCCGCTGATCGTGCTCGCGATCTGGGTCCCGCCGCGCCGGCTCCCGCGCAGCCTGCTGGCGGAGACCCTGCGGGTCTCGATCCCGGTCTCGATCGCGGTCGTGCTGGTCGCGCTGCCGACCTACGCGTTCGTGCTGGGCACGGGCGTCCCGCTCGTGGAGGCCCAGACCGTGCTCACGTCCCTCACGGTCTTCTGCGGGCTGGGACTCCTGCCCCTGATCTCGTCGGGAGCGCGCGAGGAATCGCCGGGCCGCCTGGTCCGCCTGTGGCCGTGGCTCCTGGCCGGGATCATGCTCGGCGTCTACCTCGTGATCCTCGCGCTGCCGATCGCCCGGGACTTCTACGAGCTCACGACCCTCGGGCCGCACGAGGTCCTGGGCCTGCTCGGCATCGGCGCGGCGTGGACGATGGCGGTCCACGGCCTGCGACGGAGCGGCCTCGCACGACGCGTCGAGGCCGTGCTCTCACGGGCGGTCGGGCGAGACCGGATGGCCGGCGGCGTCCGGCCCGGCTGACGGTTCGCGACCGCTTACCGGTTGGGCGCGGCGCCGTGACGCAGCGGGCCAAGCGGCTCAACGTCACGCTCCGAGGGGTGCCCGGAGCGCGCGGAGCGCATCCGCAAGCGCGACGTAGTCGGGAAGCTCGTTGTGGAGGTGGCACGAGACGCGGACCAGGCGCCAGCGCCTGTCGCCCGAGCCGAAGTCGCGAGGCCACGCGACGAGTGGGACCTCGATGCCGGCGCGCTCCCGCAGGGCCGCCTGGAGCGGGTCCTCGTCGACCGGCGAGACGGGCGGCGGCCCGAAGGCGGCGGGCAGCTCCACGGCCGCCATCGCGCCGAGCATCGCCGCGGGCGCCAGCGCCGGCCCGCCGAGCGCGCCCAGGAGGACCTCGCGGGCTCCCAGGGCCAGGGCGTGGTTTCTCGCCATCACGGCCGGCCAGCCGCCGTCGACCATGCGCGCCACCTCGGCGAGGGCGATCGGGGCAACCAGGTACGACGTCGGGTCGAGCGTGCCGGTCCAGTCGAACGCCCGCACGAACGGCGATGGCGTGGGCCGCGGATCGTTGGCCGCGTGGCTCACCGCGAGCGGCCTCGCCTTCGCCTGGCGGTCCCGCCGCACGTGGACGAACGCGGCGCCCTTCGGGGCGCAGCACCACTTGTGGAGGTTCGCGACGTACCAGCTCGCGCCGAGCGCCGCCAGCTGGAGCGGGACCATGCCCGGCGCGTGCGCGCCGTCCACGAGCACGGCGATCCCGCGCGCCTCCAGGAGCGGCACGAGCCGCTCCACCGGGAAGACGAGCGCGGTCGGGCTCGTGACGTGGCTGAGGAGCACCAGCCGGGTCCGCGGCGTCACCGCGGCGAGGAGGCGCTCCACCACGGCGTCGGGACCGGCGACCGGGAGCGGGACCCGTGCGACGACGACCCGCGCGCCGGCGTCCGCGGCGGCGGCCCGGAGCGCGTTGAGCGCCGCGTTGTACTCGTGGTCCGTGGCCAGGAGCTCGTCGCCCGGGCCGATCCCGATCGAGGCAAGGACCGTCGCGATCCCGGCGGTCGCGTTCGGCACGAAGGCGAGGTCGTCCGGCTCGGCGCCGACGAAGGCGCCGATCGCGGCCCGGGCCTCGGCCAGCCGGTCGTCGAGCCGGCGCGCCAGGAACGCCACCGGGTTCGCCTCCATCTCCGCACGGAGGGCCTGCTGGGCGTCCAGGACGCTCCGCGGGCAGGCGCCGAAGGACCCGTGGTTGAGGAAGACCACGTCCGGGTCGAGGGCCCAACGGTCGGCGAGCGGCGGTCGCCGCCGGCCCGGCGGTCCCGCCTCGGCGTCCCGCGCGTCGCTCATGCCGCGTACGGCTTCCCGGGCCGGGGGACGCGCGCCCGGCGCAGGTTCGGCATGGGCGCGAACGCGCCGAGGGCGTCGGCCAGCTCGGGAAAGGCGAGTGTCGGGGTCAGCATCGGCCGGGCGATCGTACGATGTCCGCCGGGCCGGCGGACGCTCGTCCGCGGTCGCGCGCATCCTGCGGCATCGTGCGCGCTCGGGGCGAACGCGCGATCCTTCCCCGGATGCCATCACCCGAGCCTCCCCGGATCCTGCCCGGCGACGAGCCCGGGTCGATCGCGATCGCCGCGGCGCAGCTGCGCGCCGGCGGCCTTGTCGTCTTCCCCACCGAGACGGTGTACGGCCTGGGCGCGAACGCGCTCGACGCCCGCGCGGTGGCGCGTGTCTTCGCAGCGAAGGAGCGACCGGCCTTCGATCCGCTGATCGTCCACCTCGCGGACGCATCGGCAGTCGGCGCGTGCGCGGAGCCGGCGGACGCGGACGATCCCCGCGTCGCGCGGCTGGCGGCACGGTTCTGGCCGGGCCCGCTCACGCTCGTCCTGCGGAAGCGGGCCATCATCCCCGGGATCGTCACGGCCGGCCTCCCGACCGTGGGGCTGCGGGTGCCCGATCACCCGGTCGCACGTGCCCTCATCCGGGCCGCCGGCGTTCCCGTCGCGGCGCCGTCCGCGAACCGCTTCGGCGGCCTCTCGCCCACGCGGGCTGCGCACGTGGTCGCGGGGCTGGGGTCGCGGGTCGATCTCGTCCTCGATGGCGGGCGGTGCCGGGTGGGCGTCGAATCGACGGTGATCCTGCTCGCGGCGGGCCGGGCCGTGCTCCTGCGTCCCGGCGGCCTCGCGGTCGAGGCGATCGAGGCGGAGATCGGGCCGCTCGAGGTGCCGGACGACGCGGCGCCGGGCACGGCCGAGCTGGCACCTGGCAGGGCGGGCGCGCACTACGCGCCGCGCGCGCCGCTCGAGCTGGCGGACCCGCGCGACCCCGCGGCCGCAGGCCTGTTCGCGGCACATCCCGGGGAGCGTGTCGGCCTGCTCGCCGCGTCGGACGCGGGCCGGGCCGTCGCGGAGGCGATCGGGGGGCCGTTCGCCGCGGTCGAGGTCCTCGACGCCGACGGCGACCTCGTCGGCACGGCGGCCCGCCTCTTCGACGCCCTCCATGCGCTCGACGCCGCCGACCTCTCGCGGATCGTGGCCGAGCCGGTCGGCGAATCGGGCCTGGGCCGCGCTGTGATGGACCGCCTCCGGCGGGCGGCTCGCGGCCCGCTGGCGGCCGGCGCAGACGGCTCGCCTGGGGCCGACGCCTCGGCCGGCGGCGCTGGCGATGCTCCCGGCGGCGCGCCCGCCGCCACGACGCGGACCGTCAATAGATGAACGGCACCAGCTTCCGCACCCGCTCCCGGTAGGCCGCGTAGCCCGGGTAGGCCGCGACAAGCCACGCCTCCTCGCGCCGTGACTTGAGGTCGAAGAAGCCGCCCAGGAGCGCGGTCGCGACGAGCGCGGCGGGGCTCGCGGTCGCCAGCCCCCAGCCGATCGCCGCGGCGACGATCCCCGTGTAGATCGGGTGACGGACCATGCCGTAGGCGCCGGTGTCGATGAGCCGGCCGCCCTCGACCGGGCGCGGCACCGCGGTCAGGTTCTCCCGGAGGCCGACCACGCCCGTCACTGCGATCACGAATCCCGCGAGCACCAGCCCGGCGCCCGCGACCAGGCCGACGGCCCGCCAAGGATCGCCCCATGCCGGGCCCAGCAGCCCGGCGACGCCCACGACGACGAACCCCACGGCCTGGAGCGCCACCCAGCCCTCGCCTCGCGGCCCGAGCGAGGGAAGGCCCGAACCGTCCACGCCGAAGTCTGGCATCGGGGTCTCCTCTCCGTCGAGGCGCATCGTAGCCGCCGGGCGCGACGATCCGCGGTCCGCGGGACCCCGGATCAGAGGAGGTCGCGCGGAGCAGCTGCCTCCCAGGTCCTGTCGAAGACCGGCGACCCGTCCTCCGTGACCGCAAGGGCCACGTGGAGCCGGAGCTCCACGGCGTCCGACTCGATCGAGAGCCGCGCGTCGGCGACGATCTCCGGGCCGCCCGGGTACGCCAGCCGGTACGTGATGGTGCCCTCGGCGCGACAGGCTGCGAACGTGTCCGCCACCGACAGCCGGTAGCGGGCGTCCGACGCGAAGAGGAGGCCGTCGCGCTCCGGGAAGCGGTCGCCGCCGCCGGACTCGCAGACCAGCGACGTCGTCCCGGCCACCCCGTCGCGTTCGATCCGCCAGGCCGCCGGGATCCCGGCGATCGGCTCGTTCGACGCCGGCTCGAAGGCGGGCCGACCAAGATCGGGCCCGTGCTCCCACGACCAGCCGGCTGCCGGCGGCAGGCGCAGTGCCGACGGGCGGGCGCCATCGTGGTGGAGGGTCAGCGCGACCGGCGTCGGCGTCGGCCAGGCGATCGGGAACGCGGCGCCGGCGATCGCGACCCGCAGCCGGTGTCCGGCCGGGATTCGGGCGCCGGCGACGGAGAGCGGCAGGTCCACCTCGACCGGCACGCCGGGGACGAGCGGCGCGGGCACCTCCCGCACCGGGTCGAGGCGGGTCAGGTTGCGCACGGCGCGCGCGACCAGCGCGGATCGGCCGTCCGGCCCCACCGCCTCGAGACGAACCGCGACCTGCGCCACCGGTCGATCGGCAGACAGCCAGAGCCGCGCGTGCGGGATCCCCGCAACCAGGACCGGCCGATCCAGCGGCGGGGACGTGAAGAGCAGCGAGCGCGCGTCGTCGGCCCGCTGGTCGCCGGGCAACCCCTGGGGCGGATAGCCGTATCCGCACCAGAATGGGGCGCACAGGCCGATGTCCGGCGGCCCCGTCCAGGCGGACGTGGCGGCGTCGCCGGATCCGGCCGGCTCGCCGGCGAGCGACCCGATACCGGCTGCGCCGTCGCCCTCGAGGTAGAGCGGCGGGAGCGTCGCGACCCGCGGCGGGGGCGGCCAGTGGTCGATGTGCCACCATCGCCCCGGGAGCTCCGCCGGGAACTGGGTCGTGCCGGGCGGCTCGACCACGTACAGCGAGAGCATTGGCTCGTCGGCAACCCGGGCAGCCGCGCCGCCCTGCGCGCCGCCCGTGAGCCACCGGTCCCACCAGCCGCGCATCAGGCCCACGCCGTCGATGGACGGCCCCGGCGATCCGTCGTGCGGCCAGGCGTGACCCCACGGTCCGATGACGCCCCGGCGCGGTGCCCGGACGTGCTCCAGCACGGCGAGCACGGCATCCCGGTAGCCATCGTTGAGCCCGCCGATCGCGAGGACCGGCGCCTCGATCGCCGCCCACTCCTCGCCGATCGAGGCGGCCCGCCAGAACGGGTCGCGCCGCTGGTGGGCCAGCCACTCGAGCGGCCATTGCGGGGTCGCCTCGAGACGCCGCAGCCACTCGTCGCGCCAGCCCGGCCCGAACCGCTCGGGGTCGGGCGGCAGCGCGTTCTCGCCGACCATCTCGACGGGCCAGTAGACGCTCTCGCCGACATGGAGCGTGCCGCCGACATAGTGGACGTCGAGGTTATAGCGGTCATGGCTGAAGTGGACCGGGATGACGGCGCACAGTGCCGGAGGGCGCCGCGCCGCGGCCTGGAGCGCAGAGAAGCCGCCCCAGCTGATCCCGAACATGCCGACGCGGCCGGTGCTCCATTCGCGCGTCGCCAGCCAGTCGATCACCGCCAGGTTGTCAAGGATCTCGCGCTCGGTGTACTCGCCCCCGGCGACGCCCTCCGAGCTCCCCGTCCCCCGGACGTCAAGGCGGCAGCTCACGTAGCCCGCCGCCGCGAACGCGCCGTGGAGCGGCCAGTCACGGGTCAGCGTCCAGTCGTCCTTGCGATACGGGATCGACTCGAGCAGGGCGGGATACGGGCCGGGGCCGTCCGGGCGGTAGAGCGTGGCCGCCAGCCGCACGTTGTCGTCCATCGCGATCCGAACGTGCTCGGTCCGCACGGCGTATCCGACGGGCTCGCCGGCGGGACGGTACCGCCGCATGGCGTCGGCGAGCCGCGGTCGATCTGGCATGCCGAGACTCCGGTCCTGCGGGAGCCCCGCCTGTCCGGCCGCGCCGGGCCATCTCCCGCGCCGTAGAGTCTACGGAGCATGGCCACCGGTCTGTTCCGCCCGCTGCCCGCTCCCGATGCGCCGCTGACCGACGGCACGCTGCTCCTGCGCCTGCCGCGCGAGGCGGACGTGCCCGCCATCGCCGCGGCGTGCAGCGACCCGGAGATCGGGCGCTGGATCCCGATCCCGGTGCCGTACCGCCTCGAGGACGCGAGGGCGTTCGTCGCGTTCACCGCCGAGGGGTGGTCGAGCGGGCGCGAGCCGACGTTCGTGATCGCCGACGCAGCGGACAGGGCGCTGCTTGGCTCGCTCGCTCTCCACCGGCGCATGGACGAGCCGGGCAAGGCCGCGGTGGGCTACTGGCTGGCGCCCGAGGCCCGCGGGCGGGGCGTGGCGACCGCGGCCGTGCAGCTCCTCGTCCGCTGGGCCTTCGACGTCGCGCCGGAGCTGGTCCGGATGGAGCTCCTCACCCTCGTCGGAAACGAGGCGTCCGGGCGGGTCGCGCTCCGCGCCGGGTTCACGCGGGAGGGCGTCCTCCGCCGCTACCTGCCGTTCCGCGGGGACCTGGTCGGCGCGGTCATGTTTGCCAGGCTCCGCGACGACCCCGGGGGCTGAGCGCGGGCCGAACCGTGCCGCAGGATCGGTCCTCGCCGGGTCGGGCGGTCTCGACTAGCATGCACGCGCGATCCCACGAGAACGCGCCCGGGCCCGGCCGGTCCGCGCTCGGCCGACGCGACGGAGGCAGGCCCGGCGATGGCGAACCCGGTCATCCTGGTCGTCGACGACGACCCCCAGGTCCTGCGCGCCGTGGAGCGCGAGCTGCGGGGCAGGTTCGCGAGCGACTACCGGGTCATGGCCGCGGGCTCGGGCGCCGACGCCCTCGATGCCATCCGCCGCCTGATCCTGCGCGGCACGCCGATCGCCCTGCTCGTCGCCGACCAGCGGATGCCCGCGATGACCGGCGTCGAGCTGCTCCGGGCGACGCTGGCCCTCCTGCCGGGCACGAAGCGCGTGCTCCTCACGGCCTACGCCGACACCGACGTCGCCATCCGGGCGATCAACGAGATCGGCCTCGACCAGTACCTCCTCAAGCCGTGGGACCCGCCCGAGGATCGACTGTTCCCAGCCCTCGTGGAGCTCCTCGACGACTGGCGCGCGGGCTGGATCCCTCCGTTCGAGGGCGTCCGCCTCGTGGGCCATCGCTGGTCCGCCCGTGCCCGGCCTGCGGACGCGTGCGGCCCTGCCGTCCTACGACCTCGTCATCGTCGGCGGCGGCCCGGCCGGCCTCGCGGCCGCCGTCTACGGCGCCTCCGAGGGGCTCCGGACGCTGCTCGTGGAGGGCGAGGCGCCCGGCGGGCAGGCGGGCACCACCTCGCGGATCGAGAACTACCTCGGCTTCCCAGCCGGGCTGTCCGGCGCGGACCTCGCCCGTCGCGCGGTGATCCAGGCCACCCGGCTCGGGGCCGAGATCCTCACCCCCCAGGAGGTCCGCACCGTCCGGCGCGAGGACCCGTACGCCTTCCTGGCGCTGGCCGACGGGACCGAGCTCAGCTGCCAGGCCCTGATCCTCGCGATGGGCGTCCAGTACCGCCGTCTGGAGGCGCCCGGCGTGGACGCGCTCATCGGCCTTGGCGTCTTCTACGGCGCCGCGATCACCGAGGCGCTCGCCTTCCGCGATCGCGACGTGGCGGTCGTCGGGGGCGGGAACTCTGCCGGACAGGCCGCGGTCTACCTGGCCGGCTTCGCCCGGCACGTGACGCTGGTGGTCCGCGGCGGGCGGCTCGAGGCGGGCATGAGCCAGTACCTGGTGGACCAGATCGCGGCCCGCCCCGGGATCGAGGTCCGGCTCAACGCGAACGTGTCGGCCGTTCGCGGGACGGACGAGCTGGAGGCGATCACGATCACCGACCCGTCCGGGACCGCCGAGGTGCCGATCGAGGCGCTCTTCCTGTTCGTCGGTGCGCTGCCGCGCACGGAGTGGCTGGGTGACCTCGTCGAGCGGGACGCGGCGGGCTTCATCGTGACCGGGCCGGCTCTGGCCCGGGTCGACGGACGCGTGGCAGGCTGGCCGCTCGCGCACGAGCCGTTCCTCCTCGAGACGAACACGCCCGGGATCTTCGCCGCGGGCGACGTCCGGGCGCGCTCCGTCAAGCGGATCGCGTCGAGCGTCGGCGAAGGTGCGATGGCGGTCCAGTTCGTCCACCAGCATCTCTCGGGCATCTGACGCTCCGGTGGACGTCGCGCCGCTGCGCAGGATCCCGCTCTTCGCCGGGCTCGACGACGCCGAGCTCGCCCGGCTCGCCGCGGTCGCGGAGACCGTGGAGCTGGGACCCGGCGACGTGCTCATCCGCGAGGGCGATGCCGGCGACGCGCTCTTCGTGGTCCTCGCCGGGGAGCTCTCGGTCACGAAACGCTCGGGCAAGCTCGACGTGCCGCTGGCGGTCGTCGGCCCGGGAGAGGTCCAGGGCGAGCTGGCCGTCCTCGAGGGCGGGCCGCGCACCGCCACCGTCCGCGCCGTGGGTCCCGCCACGCTCCTCCGCCTCCGCCGCGACGCGCTCCTCGACGTGCTGGGCCGCCAGCCGGAGCTGGCCCTCTCGCTCCTGCGGACGACGGCGGGCCGCCTCCGGTCCACGGAGTCGCTGCTCCGCGAGCGGGAGAAGCTCGCGGGGCTCGGGACGCTGGCCGCCGGGCTCGCCCACGAGCTGAACAACCCGGCGGCGGCGATCCGGAGCACGGCCTCCCGCCTCGCGACGCTCGTCCGCGACTGGGATCGGGCGGCGGTCGGCCTCGGGGCGCTCGGTCCCGACGACCTGGACCCCGACGGCGTCGCCCGCGAGGTCGCCGCGGCCCTGCGCGACGAGCTGGACCGCAGGGCAGCGGCGCCGCCAATCCTCGACCCAGTCGACGCGGCCGACCGCGAGGACGCGATGATCGCGCTGCTCCGGCGGCTGGGCATCGCGCGCCCGGCCGAGCCCGCGGCGACGCTCGTCGCCTTCGGCTGGGACGGCAACCAGCTCGACGACCTGCTCGCGCCGTTCGCGAGCGACGAGGCGCGCCACGTCGTGCTCGCCTGGCTTGCCGCCGGGGCGCTCGGGCGGCAGCTCCTCGGCGAGATCGAGACGGCGGGCGACCGGATCGGCGAGATCGTCGCGTCCGTCCGCGAGTACAGCTACCTCGACCGCGCGCCGGTCGGCGATGTCGACGTGGTCGCCGGGATCGAGAGCACCCTCGTGATGCTCCGGTCCCGCCTGAAGGCCGGGATCGAGGTCCGTCGCTCGTATCCTCCCGGGCGGCCGCGGATCGAGGCCTTCGGCAGCGAGCTCAACCAGGTCTGGACGAACCTGATCGTGAACGCCGCGGACGCGATGGGCGGGCGCGGCGTGCTCGAGATCGCGGTGCAGGAGGACCGCGTGCCGGGTGCCGAGCGCGCGCCCGGTGTCCGCGTCGAGATCTGCGACTCGGGCCCGGGCATCCCGGACGACGTCCGCGCCCGGATCTTCGAGCCGTTCTTCACGACGAAGGACGTGGGAGCCGGGAGCGGCCTGGGGCTCCACATCGTTCGCTCCATCGTGGACCGGCACGCCGGCCGGATCGACGTCGCGTCCGTGCCCGGCCGCACCTGCCTCACGGTCACGCTGCCGGGACGCCTTCCCCCCGACCGCTGACGTCCGCGCCGGCGAGCGGCGGCGACGACGCCTACCGCGCGAGGCCGGCGGCGATGACGGCCGCGAAGACCAGCACGATGGCGTTTCCGGTGACGCCGACTGCCAGGCGCAGGCGCGGGCCGAGCCGGCGATGGAGGGCAGCGCCGGCCGCGGCGATCAACGTCTGCCAGGAGAGCGAGGCGCCGAACGCCCCGACGACGAAGGTGATCTTCTCCACCGGCTCGGTGCCGGTCCCGCCGAGGCCGAGGATGAGCGCGGCGAAGTAGGCGACGGTCATCGGGTTGAGCAGCGTGAGCCCCAGGAAGGCCGAATAGGTCCGTCGGGCCGAACGCGTCGCGCCGTTCCCGGTCCCAGGGTCCGCCCGGCCACCACCGGCGGGAGTGGGCCTCGGGACGTCGGGCGTGCCATCCAGCAGGGCCTCGCCGGGCCCCGACGCGACGACGCGCGATCGCCCGGCGTCCCGGGCAACGGATCGGAATCCGCGGAGAGCGACCGCGGCGAGGACGACGACCGACGCCGCCCGGAGCGGCACCTGCCAGGGCATGAGCACCCCCGCGAGCGCGGCACCGAAGACGGCCGCGATGGTCGCGTAGATCCCGTCGGCGGAGGCGGCGCCGGCCCCTGCGGCCGCGGCAGTCCGGAAGCCGGAGCGGAGCCCCGTCTCCACGATGAGCACGGACACCGCGCCCACGGGGATCGCGATGCCGTATCCGGCTGCGAGCCCGGCGAGCAGCGCCCCGATCACCGCGACCGCGCGACCGCGGCCGCGTCGCGGCCGTCGCCGCCGTCGCGCACCATCGCCGGCGGGCCGGCAAGGATCGACGCGATGGCCCGGCGCGCGCCCGCGATGGCGGGCAGCCGGCCGCGCGCCACCGCGACGGAGACTGTGGCGCGGCTCACGCCGAGGGCCGCGGCGACCTCAGCCTGGCGCGCCCCGTCCACCAGGACACGGGCGGCGATCTGCGCCTGGCGCGGCGTCAGGTCGTCGAGGAGCGCGGCCAGCGACGGGACGAGGTCCGCCAGGAGCGCGTCGCGCCACGGGTCGCCAGTCGCGAGCTCGAGCCAGCCGCCGCGGTCGCGGGCCGTGCGCATGGCCAGCACAGCGTGGGCTGCCGCCGACGCGTCGTCGCATCCGACCCCGATCCCCCAGAGGACGGCGCCGCCTGCCCGGTCGAGCCGGCTGGAGATGACCCGGTCCAGGACCTTCGAGATCGCCCCGACGCCCGCCGGAGCGCCGCCGGGCGCCGGCCCCGTCGTCGTGACCGGCTCGGCAAGGGCCACGAGGCGGCAGGCGTCCACGAGATGAGGCTACGGGAGCGGCGGTTAGCCGTCAACGGCTGACACGCAGTCGCGGCTGACACCCAGTCGCGGCCGCGCCGGAAGGGCCTCGGGTGGCCGACGGCCCGACGCGGTCACCGGTGACCCGGGGTCGCGTCCGACCGACCGCTGACGGCGGGGCCGGGCCGGACGGCCATGCCACCCGGTACGATGGAGGCCGCCGCTCGCGCATCCTCATCGAGGGTTCCACCATGGCTGCGCCGCTCGTGCCGACCGACCCGCGCCAGCCCGGGCGCGCTGGTCCGGCGATCCTCCCGGCTGTGGGGGCGTGACCGCGGCGCTGCGGCGCTACGCGCGGAGCTTCACGGGCTTCGAGCGCGACGCCCGCATCTTCCTCCTCGCCACGCTGGTCTACGGCGTCACGCTCAGCCTCTGGTGGGTCGACTTCAACCTGTACCTTGCGTCGCTCCACTTCGACGCGGCATTCATCGGCCTCGTCGCCACCGCGGGGTCCGCCGCGGGGGCGATCGTGGCCTTCCCCGCGAGCATGCTGTCGGACAGGATCGGTCGTCGGCTGGTGCTCGTCCTCGCGACCGCCGTGTCGGCGCTGGGCGTCGTGGGCCTGCTCTTCGTCGGCGCCTCCCCGGCGGTCGTCGTCTGCGCCGCCCTCATCGGGGGCGCGAACCAGGCGTTCTTCGTCGTCCAGTCGCCGTTCATGTCCGAGCACAGCCACGCCGAGCACCGGAGCGAGCTCTTCTCGCTCCAGGGCGCGATCTCCACCGGCGTGAACGTGGTGGCGGCGCTGGTCGGCGGCGGGATCGCCGCGCTGGCGGCACGGCTGGGCGGCTTCTCGGAGGGCGATCCGGCCGCCTATCGGGTCCTGCTCGTCCTGATGCTCGGCGCGGCGGTCGCCGCGACAGCGGTCCTGCTCGCGATTCGCGACGACCGGCCCCGTGCGCAGCGGCGCGACTGGCGGACGCTGGAGGGCCGGCCCGGGATCCCGTGGAGCGGCGAGCCGCTGGCCGCCCGGCCCGACGTCTCTCGCCGCCGCGTCGCGATCCGGACCCGGCTGCCGCGGATCTCCGATCCCGGCACGTTCGGGCGGCTCATCCTGCCCGGGTTCCTGATCTCGCTCGGGGCCGGCCAGGTGATCCCCTTCCTCAACCTGTTCGTCCAGGGCAAGTTCGGGCTCGACCTCGCCTCGCTCAACGCGGTCTTCGCCGTGACGAGCCTGGGGACGACGCTGGCGATCCTCTTCCAGCCCGCCCTCGCCCGGCGCGTGGGCAAGATCGGCTCGGTCGTGCTCGTCCAGGGGGTGAGCATCCCGTTCCTGGCCGTGCTTGGGTTCAGCCCGATCCTGTGGACCGTGATCGGCTCGATGGCGATCCGTAACTCCCTCATGAACGCCGGCAACCCGATCTTCAACGCGTTCGCCATGGAACGGCTGCGCCCGGGCGAGCGCGCCACGTACGCCGCGGCGGCGAGCCTCGCCTGGTCGCTGGGGTGGGTGATCGCCGGCCCGTGGTACAGCCTGCTCCAGGCGACCCTGGGCTTCACCGCCGGCTACGCGATCAACTTCGTCACGATCATCATCCTGTACACGCTCGGCACGTTCCTGACCTGGACCTGGTTCCACGCCGCCGAGAGTGGCTCGGTCGGCACGCACGCCGCCGCGAGCGCGTGAGCGTCGGCACGCCGGCTCGGGGGCTGCCGGTCCGCCCGGCGCGCGGCCGACCGGCTATCCTCCGCTGAGCATGGCCGAGTCCCAGCCCGCCCACGAGAAGTCCGGCATCCCGCGCAACCCGGGGCGGCGCGACCTGGGGATGAAGGCGACGCTCCTCTTCCCGTCGCGCGAGATCGTCGAGCACTACTACGTCCCGCTCATCTACACGGCCTGCCGGACCTGCTACTCGGAGCTGGAGCCGGCGGAGATCTTCCGGCGGGCCGAATCCGGCGAGATCGACCGGGCAACAATGCAGAAGCTGATCAGCGGCGTCGTCGAATCGGGGCACGGCAGCACGATCGAGCACGTGGTCTTCACGTTCGGGATCAGCGGCGTGAGCCGCACGCTCTCGCACCAGCTGGTCCGGCACCGCGCCGGCGTGGCCTTCGACCAGCAGAGCCAGCGCTACGTAAAGTTCAAGGGCGCCGCCACCATGCTGCCGGGGACGTTGGCCGAGGCGGATCCGGCGCTGCTCGCCCGGTACGAGGCGCAGGTCGACGGCGCCCTTGACCTCTACGCCGAGCTCCTGGCCGCGGGGATCCCGGGCGAGGATGCACGCTTCGTCTTCCCGAACGCCACCCGCACGAACCTGGTCATGACCGCGAACCTCCGCGCGCTCATCCACATGTCGGGGCTGCGGCTGTGCACGATGGCGCAGTGGGAGATCCGGCGCCTCTTCCAGCTCATCCGCCACGAGGTCTTCGCGGTCAGCCCGTTCCTGGGGAGCTTCCTGGCACCGAAGTGCGTCCCGCTCGGGTACTGCGACGAGATGGGCAACCGCGACGAGCATTGCCCGATTCGGCCCCACCGCGACTCGGTCCTCGGCGCATGGGCGGACAGGGCGAAGGCGACGCGGGCCGGGGGGCGCGACGAGGCCGTCGTCGACGGCTGACCCGACGCGCATGGACATTCGACCCGGCATGGCGATCTCGCTCCATCTCGACCGGATCCCGCCGGGCGCCCAGATCGGCCCGCGCCTCAACGGGCAGGAGGCGGTCGTCTACGTGGCAGCCGGCGAGATCGTCTTCGAGCACGGGCCGGGCCTGAGCCGGCACGTCGTCGTGCGGTCCGGTGACGTCCTCTACGAGGCGCCCGCGGACGAGGGCGTGGTCCGCAACGACGGGGCGATCGATGCCCTCGCGCTGCGCGCGGCCATCGATGTGGACCCCGCCCGACCGATCGACGACCTGCCGTCCTGGCGCATGCAGCCCGGCGAGCCGGTCCGGCGGCGCGAGGGGGCGCGCCTGATGGCGGCGTCGGGAATGCGACACCGCGTGCTGGTCGAGCCCGGCGATTTCGGCACCCGCAGCTTCAGCGTCGCCGAGATCGAGCTGGACCCCGGCGCGACGACCGGCTGGCACCGCCACCTGACCTCCGAGCACGTGATCGTCGTCCTCGAAGGGCGCGGCTCGGTCCGGGTCGGGTCGAACGAGGAGATCCTCGAGCCGCTCAAGGGCATCCGCGTGGAGATGGGGCTCCCCCACGCGATCGTGAACATCGGGCGGACCCGGCTCCGCTACTTCCTGTGCGCCACGCCGGCCGCGGACCCGCTCACCGATCGCGAGCGGCTGGATCCGCCGACCTGACGCCCGCGGGCGGGCGGAGCTGCTCGGGGCGGGGCGGCGCAGCGCGGCTGAACGCCGGGCACGAAAGCGCCCGGAGGAACCACGTCCGAGGAAGCAGCCTTGATGCAATCGCGGCGCGACCTCAGAGGGAGAGCAACCGGGATTGCTCCCGATCACCTCGCCGTGACCCGTTGATGTGATCGCCGGGTCGTCGGCTGTCGTAGCCCCTCCGGGCAGGGAGATCATCACCCCACGGCGACGCACCGGCAACCCGGTTATCCACGAAACAGGCCACCCGCCAGCCGGGATCGTCCACGATTGTGCCGCCAGTGTGGACGGCGTGTGGACGGGCGACGGGCCGGGCCTCCGACCCAGAGGGCCGCCCGATGCGAGCCGTCTATCGGAGGGACGGGCGCTGGACCGGGACGACGATCGTCCCCGCGACGCGATCGTGAAGGCCGCGGCGGAGCGGGTCCGCGGCGGTCGAGGCGAGCAGGAGCAGGAACCAGGCGCCGTTGACGACGGTGAGGACGCTCACGTCGATGGCGCCGCTCCCCGCGAGCGAGCCCGTTGCGATCGGGAGGACCGCGAGCACGGCCCAGCGTCGCCCGGCGGCCTCGAGCGGGAGCGCGACGGACGCGTCATGCGCCGAGCCGGCGGCTGCCGGGCCGGCGCCTGCCGGGCCAGTGGCTGCCGAGCCAGTGGCGCGCTCGAGCAGGACCCGGATCCGGAGCACGCGCTGGCCAGGCGTCGCGCCCCAGCGACTCCAGCACCCGGCGAAGTAGAGCGCGTCGACGACGAGCGTGGCGGTCAGCTCCAGGGCGACCCGGAGCGGGTTGACCGCGACCACCACGAGCGCCTGCCCGTCCGGGGTCGCCGCCACGAGCGGCCCGAAGATCGAATCGAAGAGGATGCCGAGCATGAGGTAGGCCAGGCCGATGATGAGCGAATCGACCAGGTATGCCGCGCTCCGGCGCCCGAGCGGCGCGATCGGCGCCGCGAGCGGCAAGCGCATCGGCGACCTCAACCGCCGATCGCGAACATCTCGACGCGGGGCAGGTTCGCGGTCCCGGCGCTGCGGAGCTCGGAGTAGCGATCATCGCGGGCTCCCCAGGCCGACCGGATCCGCGCCTCCAGCTCCGCGTCGTCGGCGCCGTCTCGCAGCGGCGCCCGGAGGTCGGTCCCGCGCGCCGCGAAGAGGCAGGTGAACAGCTCGCCCTCGGCGGAGAGCCGCGCACGGGTGCAGGCCCCGCAGAACGGCGCGGTCACCGACGCGATCACACCGATCTCGCCTGCCCCGTCGCGGTAGCGGAAGCGGGTCGCAACCTCGCCCGGGTAGTTGGGCGGCAGCGCCTCGAGCGGGAACGCCGCGTCGAGACGGGCGACGATCTCCGCGAGCGGCACGACGTCGTCCATCCGCCAGCCGTTTGCCGTCCCGACGTCCATGAACTCGATGGTGCGCAGGATGATCCCCTCTTCGCGGGCCCATGCCGCCATCGGGATGATGGAGTCCTCGTTGCTGCCGCGCCTGACCACCATGTTGACCTTCAGCGGCGCGAGGCCGGCCGCCCGCGCCGCGGCGATCCCGTCGAGGACCCGCGTCACCGGCATGTCGGCGCCGCTCATCGCGCGGAAGACGGCGTCGTCGAGCGAATCCAGGCTCACCGTGATCCGCCGCAGCCCGGCATCGGCGAGCGGCGCCGCGAGCGTGCGGAGCGCGGATCCGTTGGTTGTCAGGGTCAGGTCACGCACCCCCTTGATCGTCGCGAGCTGGCGGACGAGGTCCGGGAGGTCGCGGCGGACGGTCGGCTCGCCGCCGGTGATCCGCAGCTTCTCGACACCGAGCCCGACGAAGATCCGTGCCAGGCGAACGATCTCCTCGTACCGCAGGATCTGCGACCGCGGCAGGAACGCGTAGTCGCGCCCGAACACCTCGGCCGGCATGCAGTACGTGCACCGGAAGTTGCAGCGGTCAGTCACCGAGATCCGGAGGTCGCGCGGATGCCGACCCAGGAGGTCGAGCGCCGGCGCGGCGGGCGCCGGCGCGGCGGGCGACCGCACGGGGACGGATCGGGGGCGCGGATCCGGGGTCGGCTCGCTCATGGCCCGGACATCCTAGCCCTCGAGCCCGGGGAGGGCCGTGGCCGTCGCGTCCGCGCACCGATCCGGTGCAGGGCAGCACCGGAGGGAAGGCCGGGGGTACCACCGCCGGTGCCAGGTGGTACCACTAGTCAACTCCACCGCACCGCTCTGCGCCCCTAGGCTCCGCATCGGGTAGAGGGCCCGTGACCATCAGAGGACCGAAGAAGGGACCGCGTAGCATGGCGACCACCGAATCGCGAACCGGCTTCCGGCTCCCGTGGAGCGCAGATCGGGCACCGTCCCGCGACGGCTTCGAGGAGACGTCCGGGGCCGATCCGAGCGCGCCTTTCGGCGGGCCCGACGGAACCGATGGATCCGACATCGACACGCTCGATACCGAATCGACGCTCGACTCGGGCGCACCGGGCGAGGCCGAGACGGCCGCCATTGTCGATCCGTCGATCGAAGGGGCGCCCGAGCCCATGGGGACCACGGAACCCGGCGCGCCGACGGCGGCGCCCATCACCGATCCGGCGCCGGCCCACCAGGCCGAGCCCACCAGGCGGCCGACGAAGTTCCTGACCGACCTCACCCATGCGATGCAGGTTGCTGCCGAGCAGGCGCGTGCCGCGACCCTCGAGCAGTTCCGGGTCGACGGGAACGCATACGTCGAGCAGATCCAGGGTCGCTCGGTGGCGGACGCCGGCGCACTCCGCACGCGCGCCGACGAGGACGTCGCACGCATCAAGGACTGGTCGAAGGCCGAGATCGCGCGAATCCGCGAGGAGACCGAGAGCCGGATCGGTGGCCGCCGCGGCCAGCTCGATGTCCAGCTCGCACGCCATCGCGCCCTCGTGGAGCGCGACGTCGCCCGGATCGAGGGGCAGATCGCGTCCTTCGAGGCGCAGATGGCGGCCTTCTTCGACGAGCTGCTCGCCGAGACCGACCTGACGCTCCTCGCCGCACGCGCTCAGCAGATGCCGGAGGCGCCTTCCTTCGACGAGCCCGACGAGACCGCGTTCACGACGCTCATGACCGAGCCCGCGATTGGGATCCCGCTGCCGGCACCGGCCGCGGAGCCCGAGCCCGTCGTCGCGCCGGCTCTCGAGCCCGCCTCATCGAGCGAGCCGATCGAGACCGGTCCGACGTCCGGGCCGGCGACGGCCGAGGCCGCCGGCGACGACCTGGCGGACGCTGCCGAGCCCCCGAGCGACGATGTTGCGTTCGATCGCGAAGCTGCCATGGCCGCGATCCAGGCCGCCGCCGAGGCAGCGGCCTCGCTCGAGGCCGAGGCAGCCGCTACGGCAGACGCGGCCGGCGAGGCCGTGTCCGGCGACGACGCCGCGGCGGACGACGCCACGGCCGACGACGCCGCGGAGTCGGATGTCGCGCCGCACATCGTGCCGGCCAACGAGTGGCAGGACCCGGACCCGCGTCTCGCGATGCTGGGCCTGACCCCGGACTTCGCCGCTGCCGAGGCCGCGGCGGCCGAGGCCGCGGCGGCTGAGATGCAGGACATCCCCGAGATGGACGAGCAGGACCTCACGGCCCGACTCGCCGGCCTCGTCCCCTCATCGGCCTCCGGCGCCCCCGACGAGGTCAACCCGAGCGGGCCGCTCGTCTCCACGCAGGTCATCGTCAGCGGCCTCGTCAGCGTCGCGAGCATCGCCAGCTTCAAGCGCCACCTCAGTCGCGCCGCCGGCGTGCACCACGTGGGCGTCTCGTCCGGGCCGGACGGGGAGTTCCTCTTCACGGTCCAGCACGAGTCCGAGACGGCCCTGCGCGACCTGATCCCGACCCTGCCGGGCTTCCAGGCCCGGGTCACCGGGGGCGGCAACGGGATCGTGACGGCGACCGCCCACGACCCCGAGGACTGACCCGACCACTTCGCGAACGACGAAAGGAACCCGCCCGGATGGCCCGACCCGCGATCGCGATCGCCCTGCCCGAGGACGAGCGGCAGTACGTCGTCGACGTGCTCCGCGAGGCCGAGTTCGAGCCGGTCGTCGTAGGACGCCCCGAGGACCTCGCCGCGCTCCTCTCGAGCCGGCACGACATCGCGGTCGCGATCCTCGACGGCGAGAGCGACTTCGACGAGTCGCTCGAGTATTACGGGCTCCTCCACGAGCCTGGGCGCGACATCCCGGCCCTCATGATCGTCTCCGCACGCACGCTCGACCGGCTGGCCGGCGCGGCGGGGCGGGCAGGGGCGCACGACGAGTACTTCACCCGGCCGTATTCGCCGGAGGCGCTCCGCTGGCGCGTCGAGGCGATGATGATCCGCCAGATGGCGGTCGACGACGGCAGCGGAGCGGTTCTCCAGAGCGGCCCCCTCTCGGTCGGCGACTGGTCGCGGCGCGGGACGTTCCTGGCCGTCTTCAACCCGAAGGGCGGCGTGGGCAAGACCACGATCGCGGTGAACCTGGCGGCGTCGCTCGTCGCGATGGGCCGCTCGGTCCTCCTCGTCGACGCGGACACCGTCACCGGCCACATCGCGAGCTCCCTGGGCATGTCGGGCATTCGGACGCTCGTCGATTCGCTCGCCGACACCCGTGAGGGCGGGCCGGGCACCACGCCCGAGACGATCGAGGAGCTCGTCGCGTCGCATCCGTCCGGTCTCAAGGTGCTCGTCCTCTCGTCGAGCCCGCTCAAGACCGAGCACATCAACCCGGCCACGGTCGCCGAGGCGATCGACCGCGCGCGACGATCCTTTGACGTGATCGTCGTCGACCTCCACCCCGACTACGACCTGCTCAACCGCGCCATCTTCAGCCGCGCAGACCGGATCCTCGTCCCGGTCACGCCGGACGTCCCTGCCCTCCGGGCCGCGGTCCAGCTGCGCGACGTGGGCTCCGAGCTGGGCTTCCGCGACAAGCTGGCGCTCGTGATCAACCGGGCCAACAGCGGCGTGAGCGTCGCCGACATGGAGCGCACGGTGGGGATGCCGTCGTTCGCGGAGATCCGCTCCGCCGGGCTCCAGCTGGTGCGGGCCGCCAACCAGGGCAGGACCGTGATCGAGCTCTTCCCCACCGAGAAGGTCTCCGAAGATTTCCGTGCGCTCGCCGAGCGCGTCGTCGGGCGGCCGCGAGCCATGGAGACGGGCCGGCCGTCGCTCAGGAGCCTCTTCGGGCGCAAGGTGGCCGCCCGGGCGGGCTGACGCTCGCGGGCGTTCAGCCCTCGGGCCGGATCGACCGCCGCTCGCGCGCCGATTCGACCACGCGCCGATCGACCTGCTCTACGCCGCGCAGGTACGAGCGGTTGACCAGCACCACGTCGATCCTCTCGTCGGAGACCGGGACGTCGCCCAGGAGTACGACCGCGTTCGTGACCGGGAAGAAGAGGTCCGTGCCGCGATCCATGAGCCGCTCGGGCTCCGAGCCCGCGTGCAGGAAGACCGTGCCGATCACATGGTACGGGGGGAGCGCGAGCATCACGTCGTAGGCGACCTTGTGCACCCGGAGCGCGGCCTTCTCCGCGTCGTTGAGGGGCGGCAGGGTCAGGTCGCCCGCGAAGACGACGATCAGGTCGTACGGGTCCACCTTCTGGAGCCCGGGGGCGGGCTCGAGGTTCGACAACGAATCGAGCGTGGCCCAGGTCATCTCCGCGATCGGGATCGCCTCGCGCCGGTTGAGGATGTCGAGGAGCCGTCCCTCGAGCTCCATCACGCCGACCAGGCGCCACTCCTCGGTCAGCCCGTCGAACGGCACGCCGGTCCGCAGCTCACCCGCGCGGCCACCGCCCGCGGAGCGCGCGTGCGGGTCCCTCGACCCGGCCGGCGCCGGTTGCTCCTGGGCGCCGCTTGCGCGGCGATGGAACCCGAACGGCATCGGCTCAGTCCTCCGCCCGCAGGTGCGCGAGGACCCGCGGCTCGAGCGAGCGCGCAGCCATCCCATGGTGGCGGGTGCCCGTTGCGCTCACGTCTGGGCCGCCTCCGGGACGGGTCGACCGGCGACGCTGGTCGTCAACGCGATCATACCCGCCCCTCAGGTGTACTCGGCGCCGGACTCGGCGCCGTCGGCGTCGGCGACCGGGATCGGGAGCGGGGCGTCCACCTGGAGACGCTGCGAGGTGGCGAGGCGGATGCCCTCCCGGGCGAAGGCGTCGAGGACACGGCGCCGGAATTCGCCCGCCACCGCCCACTGGTCGCCGGGCCGGACCGCGAACGAGACGAGCACCGGGATCCCGGGGTCGACCACCGGGTCGACCCGCAGGACGGCGGGCGTGTCGATGAGCCGGGGCGCCCAGTCGGGGTCCGCCGCGAACGATTCGCCGATGGCATTGATCACGGCGGTCACGTGGGCGATGTCCGTGCCGTAGGCGACCACGAACCGCTCGTTGACCCGCGCGAACCGGCGCGTGAAGTTCGAGGCAACCGTGATCTCGCCGTTGGGGACCGAGTGGACGGTCCCGTCCATATCGCGGATCACCGTCCGCCGGAGGCCCACCTCCTCCACCGTCCCGCGGACGCCGGCGATCGCGACGATGTCGCCCACGCTGTACGGGTTCTCGCCAAGGATCAGCACGCCGTTGAGGTAGTCACGCACCAGCTGCTGGGTTCCGAACCCGATCGCCCCGCCGATCGCGACGCCGAACCCGACGCCGAGGCCGCCAATCGCATTCCAGGCCGTGGGCAGGAAGGCCGCCACGACGACGCACGCGATGACCGCGATCGTGAACCATCGGACCAGGCGCAGGCCGAAGGCGGCCACCGTGTCCAGGCGCCGGCTCCGCTCCGCGCGGCGGATCGCCTGCTGATCGGCGGCGAGGTCGCCGTCCCCGGGAGACGGCGCCGCGGCGGCCCTGGCCACGAAGCTCCGCACGATGCGGGCCAGCACGCGGTAGGCGAGCCACGCGACCGCAACGACGACCACGACGACCAGCGCGTTGCCCGCGGTGACGGCGAGGAAGTTGCCCAGCCGGTCGGTGAGGTCCTGCATCGCGGCTGACTCTAGCGCACGAGCCGGTCGCGCCGCGCGTTCGGACCACGCGCGTCGCGTATCCTCCGGGAAGCCAACGGCGAACCGCCGCCGCGCAGCTTCGGGAGGTCCCGATGTTCCCTGCCTACGCAGACGTCCCCGGCTATATCCTCGTCTTCCCGGTCCTCTACGGCGCGATGGCCTACTTCGCCCTGGCGATGGCACGCCACCTGCGCGTCTTTGCGGCCGCACGTTCGTCGAACCCTTTCGCGTCCGTCCCGCGCCGGGCAGCGGGCCTGGTCGTCTACGCGCTCGGGCAGGCGCGGATGTTCCGGGACGCCCGCGCCGGGATCATGCACATCGCGATCTTCTGGGGCTTCGTCGTCCTCACGGTCGGCACGGCCGACATCGCCACGGGGGGCCTGGTCCAGGCGATCGTCGGCTGGCCGCTGGGCGGCGCCCTGTGGAGCGCGGTCACGGCGCTCGGCAACGTGGCCGCGGTGGCCGTGCTCCTCGCGGTCGGCTATGCCGGCTGGCGGCGCCTGGTCTCGCGACCGCATCGGCTCGCCCTCACCCGCGGTGCGCTCGTGATCCTCGGCCTGATCGGCGGCGTGGTCGGCACGGAGCTCCTGGCGATGGCGTTCGAGGCGGCGCGTTCCGGCGACCGAGCCGGCGCGGTCGTCGCGAATGCCATCGGCGCGCCCCTGCGCGGCGCGGATCCGGGCCTCCTCCAGGTCGCGTTCGCGGCGTCCTGGTGGGCGCATGTCCTGCTCGTGGCGGCGTTCCTGTGCTACCTGCCGGGCAGCAAGCACCTCCACATGGCCACCAGCTTCTTCAACGTCTATCTCCGCAAGCTGGCCCCGCGCGGCGAGCTCCCGGCCATGGATTTCGAGGCGGAGGGCGCGACGTTCGGCGTCCGGACGATCGCCGACCTCGGCTGGAAGGACCTCCTCGACGGCTTCACATGCACGGAGTGCGGCCGCTGCACGGAAGCCTGCCCGGCGAACGCGACGGGCAAGTCGCTCGACCCGCGGGCGATGATCATGGGCATCCGCCACATGTCCGTGGACGCGGAGCGCGGGCTCAACCTGATCCCGAACAGCCCGCTCGTGCGCGAGACGTACGGCCTCGACGATCGACTGGCGCCGGCGGCCCTCGCGGTCCCCATCGTGGATGCCGCGATCCCGTACGACGCGGTCTGGGACTGCGTGACCTGCGGGGCCTGCGTCGAGGCGTGCCCCGTCCTCATCGAGCACGTCGACAAGATCGTGGGGCTCCGTCGCAACCTGGTCCTCGAGGAGGCCCGCTTCCCGGCGGAGCTCAACGGCGCGTTCCGGAACATGGAGTCGGCCGGCAACCCGTGGGGCAGCCCGCGCGCGGGGCGGCTGGACTGGACGAGGGACCTCCCGTTTCGCGTGCCCACCGTCGCCGAGATGGCACGGGACGGCACGCTCGAGCGCCTCGAGGTGCTCTACTGGGTGGGCTGCGCGGCGGCCTTCGACGAGCGGAACCGGAAGGTGGCACGCGCCGTGGCGACCTGCCTGTCGGCGGCGGGCGTCCGCTTCGCGGTCCTCGGCCAGGAGGAGTCCTGCACCGGCGATCCGGCCCGCCGGCTGGGCAACGAGTACGTCTTCCAGGTGCTCGCGGCCGGCAACATCGAGACCCTGAAGCGGTATGGGATGGAGAAGCGGACGATCATCACGGCCTGCCCGCACTGCTTCAACACGATCAGCACCGAGTACGGCCAGCTGGGCGGGACGTTCGAGATCGTCCACCACGCGGCGTACCTCGAGGGGCTCCTCGCGGCCGGCCGGCTCCCCCTCGCGGACGGCAGTCCGGGCCCGGCACGGTCGGTGACGCTCCACGACAGCTGCTACCTGGCGCGCTACAGCGGGATCACGAAGGAGCCGCGCGAGGTCCTGCGGCAGCTGCCCGTCATCGAGCTGCGCGAGATGGAGCAGCGCGAACGCGCGTCCTTCTGTTGCGGAGCCGGCGGCGGGCGGATGTGGATGGAGGAGCGCCGGGGCACGCGCATCAACGAGGAGCGCACCCGGCAGGCGCTCGCGACCGGGGCCTCGGCCGTGGTGACCGAGTGCCCGTTCTGCATGACGATGCTGCGCGACGGGCTGAGCGCCGCGGGAGATCGCGGCGCCGGGGTCGAGGCGATCGACCTCGCCGAGCTCCTCGCGGAAGCGCTGGCCCCGACGCCGCTTGCACGCTGACGCCGCGCGACGCGCCACGGCGCCTGTTACGCGGCGCCGAACGCGGCGCGCCTGCCGCCGACGGGCCCGACCGCGCCCGGCTGCCGGGTTCGGCGCCGGAATGAGCGGGCGGGCCGGCAGGCCCACCCGCCTCCGGGATCAGGCCGCCGTCAGGCCGTCGTGACGGCCGGCCAGGCGGCCGCGCCGCCCAGCCGCGTCGAGATCGCGCTGGCCGCTGCCCGCGCCTCTGCCGCGAGCTCGACGATCCGCGCCGGGGTGATCCGGTACGCCGGTCCCCAGATGACCACCGACGCGACGACCCGGCCGCGGGCGTCGTGGACCGGCGCCGCGATCCCGTTCTGGCCCGGCTCCCACTCCGAGAACGCCGTCGCGAACCCGCGTCGCCGGACCCGGGCGAGCTCCTCGAGGAGCTGCTCGAGGGTCGTGATGGTCCGCTCCGTGCAGGCCTGCAGGCCCTTCTTGGCAAGCCGCATGACGTCGCGCTCCGGCATCATGGCCAGGAGGACCTTGCCCGAGGCCACGCAGTGGAGCGGCGTCGTCCGGCCCGTCCAGTCGGGGCAGGCGACCATGTTCGGCCCGTCCACCTGGGCCACCGTGAGGCACCGCTCGCCGTCGAGGACGGTGAGCCCCACCGTCTCGCGAGTCGAACGCGCGAGCCGCTCCAGCTCGGGCCGCGCGAGCGTCCCGAGGTCGAGCGTCTTCTCCGCGCGCTCGGCGAGCCGGATCACGACGAGGCCCAGCCGGTACTTGCCCGATTCCTCGTCCTGCTCCACCAGTCCGCGCCGCTGGAGCGTCGCGAGGAGTCGCGACGCGGTGCTCTTGTGGAGCCCGAGCTTGCGGGCGAGCTCCGTGACCCCGGCCTCGGTCGGGAAGTCGCCCAGCGCCAGCAGGAGCGCCGCGGCACGGTCGACGGACCGGACCGCGCTCCCGTCGAGCAGGTCGGCATCGGGCCGCTGGATCGGTGCCGGGTGGAGCGCCGCCGACGCAGCGACCGGGACCGGGACGTGCGACGGGAGGATGACCGGAACGGAGATGCGCCGGCGCGGCGCGGCGGTCGGTTCGCCGACGATCGAGAGCCCAACCGGCGGCCGCGCCGCCGGGACCGAGGGCAGCTCAGCGGCCATGCGACCGCGCCTCGAGGGCCGCTGCGAGCGACGCGCCGAAGATCGAGACAATCCTGTCCACTGTGTCCCCCCGCGAGTGTGACTCGCACATGAACCAGGGCTCGCGGCTGTCCGGCTCGGGCATCGCCCCGCGGGCATGCATGCCCACCGCGATCGCGTCGTACAGCTCGTGGTCCGTTGCCGCCCAGTCCCGGTATTCACTCGGCATGGTATCCGTAAACATGATCCCGAACATCGAAGGGTGCCCGGTGATCACGTAGGGCAGCCCCGTCGGGTCGAGCACCGCGCGAATCCCGGCCTGGACGGCCTCGCCCGTGCGGTGGATCGTCGCGATCGCGTCCGTGTCGCGCAGGATCTCGAGCGTCCGGACGGCGGCCGCAGCCGCGATCCGGTTGCCGGCGTAGGTCCCGCCGTGGCTCACGCTCGCGGGCATGAGGCTCATGATGTCCCGCCGCCCCCCGAAGGCGGCGGCCGGGTAGCCGTTGCCCATCGCCTTGGCGAACGTCCCGAGATCCGGGATGACCCCGAAGTACTCGGCGGCGCCGCCCTTCGCGAGGCGGAAGCCGGTCTTCACCTCGTCGAAGATCATCAGGATCCCGAACTCCCGGGTGAGCGACCGGATCGCCTGGTGGAAGCCGGCCTGGGGCATGATCCCCTGGGCGTTGCCCAGCACCGGCTCCACGATGATCGCCGCGATGTCGTGGCCCTCGCGCTCGAAGAGCCGGCGCAGCTGCTCGATGTTGTTGTAGCGCGCGGGGATGACCGTCTCCGCGACCGCCGCGGGGATGCCCCGCCCCCATGCGAGCCGCGACGGGTTCTCGGCGTCGCCGAGCTCCGCCATGTCGTTCGGCAGGACGCTGATCAGCGCGTAGTCATGGACGCCGTGGTACTGGCCCTCGAACTTGACGATCTTGTTGCGGCCGGTGAACGCCCGCGCGACGCGCATCGCGTGCATCGTCGCCTCCGTGCCGGAGACGGTGAGGCGCGACATCTCCACCCAGCCGGTCAGCTCCTGGACCAGCTCGTTCGCCCGGATCTCGTCCTCGGAGGTCAGCGAGAAGCTGACGCCGCGACGCATTCGCTCGTTGACGTAGTCGTCCACCCGGTCGTCGGCGTGGCCGAGGATCACCGGGCCGTAGCCCATCCGGAGGTCGATGAACTCGTTGCCGTCCAGGTCCCAGACCGTGCAGCCCTTGCCCCGGTCGACGTAGATCGTGTCCTCGCCCCAAGCCCGGAAGTTCGAATCCGTGCCACCGGGCATCACGTCGATCGCTCGCCGCCACGTCGCGAGCTGCACGTCGCGCGAACGCGCGGGGACGGTGTTGACCGTGGATCGGGCGGACATGGAGCCTCCAGCGACGGCGTTGGACCTGCGGGATGTCTGCGGCAGGGCCCATCCTGCCACAGGTCTCGAATCTCGTCAACGATATCCGTTACATCCGCGCCGCTGGTCTGCGAATTCCGCGCGATCGCGCCAGTTGGATGGCGCAATGCGTGATCGGCACGAGGTTGCGTGCGCGCGTGGCGGCGCCTTGGACGCGGCGCGTGGCGTGCACTTCGGGGGGCGCCGCGCTCCTGCTGGTCGCGACGGTCGGTATCGCGAATCGGCCCACCGGAGCGGGCGTTTCGGACCAATCTTTGCCAATGCGTCGCCGGCAATCACTATCCCGAATGGGCACGCGAGAGCGGGCGTCCCGGATCGTCCGGAGTCGCCGGCGCGGGCACACTTCCTCGCTTGTGGGTCACGTGCGCAGCCTTGGCGAGGGTTCCGACGCTGGGTGGGACGCCGGTTGCCAGTGCCGCCCTCGCGCTCGGGAGGGACACCCGATAGAGACTTCAGGGCCATCATTGGCGAGGATCTCCGTATCCGGGCGGCTGGAGCATCGCGCCCGTCGCAGCGCGGCCGCCACCGAGGATCATCGCCGCCGCTTCGTCGCCGCACACCCCATGCAGGCTCCCCTGCTCGGGGGCCACGCGCATCGGGCACAATCCGGCGATGCAGTCCGTCGACCCGGCGCGCGCCGTGAGCTACTGGCTCGCCGGCGGGAATCACTCGTGGGCCCCTGCCCTTTCCGGCGCCGCGACCGCCGACGTTGCGATCGTTGGGGCCGGGTTCACGGGGCTGTGGACGGCTCTGCACCTCCTCGAGACCGATCCTGCGCTCCGCGTCACGATCCTCGAGATGGAAGGGGTCGGGTTCGGGGCGACCGGGCGGAACGGCGGCTTCTGCCAGGCGAGCCTCACGCACGGGCTCGAGAATGGCCTGCGTCACTACCCCGACGAGGCGAGCCTCCTCCACCGCGAGGGGATGGCAAACCTGCGCGCGATCGTCGACTTCACCCGCGCCAACGCGATCGCGTGCGACCTCGAGGAGACCGGCGAGCTGACCCTGGCCGATCACCCGTGGCAGGTCGACGATTTCCACGAGCACGTCGAGCTCGCGACCGCCCTCGGGGAGCGGGCCATCTTCCTCGACGGCGAGGCCGCCCGGGCCGAGATCCATTCCCCGCGCTGGACCGCCGGCGCCTGGCACCCGGACAGCTGCGTGATGCTCGACCCGGCGAAGCTCGCCCGCGGGCTTGCCCGGGTCGCGCGCGAGCGGGGCGCCGTCCTGCACGAAGGCACCCGCGTCACGGCGATGGAGCGGGTCGCGGGCGGCGTCCGCCTCCGGACGGCGACGTCCGAAGGCAGGGCCGGCGAGGTCCGCGCCCGGCACGCTGTCGTCGCGACGTCGGCCTACTCGGGCTGGCTCCGGCGGCTCCAGCCCCTCTTCGTCCCGGTCTACGACTACGTCCTCGTCTCGGCGCCGCTCACGCCGGCGCAGCGCGCCGCGATCGGCTGGCGCAACCGGCAGGGCCTCGCCGACGCGAACAACCAGTTCCACTACTTTCGCCTGACGGCCGACGACCGGGTCCTGTGGGGCGGCTTCGACGCCGTCTACCACCCGCACAACGGCGTGGGCCCGGCCTACGATCGGCGGCCGGCGACGTTCGAGCGGCTGGGCGCCAACTGGCGGCGCACGTTCCCGCAGCTGGCCGACCTCCGCTGGGAGTACCGCTGGGGCGGCGCCATCGACACCACGTCGCGATTCACGATGACGATGGGCCGGGCGATGGGCGGCCGGGTCGTCTACGCGCTCGGGTACACGGGCCTGGGCGTCGGGGCCTCGCGCTGGGCCGCGGGCATCGCCCGCGACTTCATCCTCCGCCCCGATTCGGATCTCCTCCGGCTTCGATTCGTCCGGTCGCGGCCGCTGCCCTTCCCGCCCGAGCCGTTTCGTTCGCTCGCCGTGGAGACGGTGCGCAACGAGCTCGCCCGTGCCGACGCGAACGACGGCCGGCGCGGCCTGCTGCTCCGAACCCTCGACGGGCTCGGGATCGGCTTCGACAGCTAGGGTCCGCCGATCATGGCGCGGGCCGGAGGAACGCCCCGTCTCCGACGGCAGGGATGTCCAGGCCGAGATGGTGGGCCAGCGCGACACGCACGGCGCGGCGTAGCGCGGGGTCGTCGAGCCGCCCGTCCGGAGGACCCTCGACCCGCCCGAGCGAGATCGTCCGGACCTGGTGGCAGAGGATGACGCCCGGGCGGGTCTGCCCCGCCGCCCCGACCGGGATCGCCACCTCGCCCGGGTAGCGCGCTGCGTCCCTCGCGGCGGTGATCGGGCAGACGGTCGCCAGCCCGGATCGATGGAACGGCTCGTAGCTGACGACGAGCGATCGGCGTGTCCCGCGCTGCTCGTGGCCGGTCGCGGGATCCAGGGAGACGCGGACCACCGCCCACCGCAGGGAACCGTCCGGGGTCACTCCCGCGGCCACGTCTGGCGGTCCGCGGCCCGATACGCCGCGGCGAGCTCGGCTGTCTCCTCCATGAACGACGTGTCTGCCGCCGCCTCCGCCCAGCGCGCCCCCTCGGCGCTCTCCGTCAGGCGGCGCGCGAGCTCGTCCACGGCCAGCTCGATCACCCCGTCCTGCGTGCCCGCGATGCCATGGGTGGTCGCCAGCTCCCTGACGACACGAAGGGTTCGTTCGGGCAGGTTGTAGGTCCGCTTGGTCCGCATGCGGCGATCCTGCGACATCCGGCTGAACGTGTCAATCCGGACGTCGCGACCCGGTCGCCTATCCTGCCGGGTCCCCTGCTGCCACCGGAGCGATCGCCTCGCCGCCGGCGGGCGCATACCCGAAGAGCGCCCGCAGCGCACGTGGCAGCAACTCCGGGTCCACCGCCGCCGGCTCCAGGTAGTACTGGAGCAGGATGCCGGTGCCGATCGCGCTCACGAGGGTCGCCAGCTCCGTTCCGTCGAATCGGCTCCGCACGCCGTCCGCCGCAAGGCCAGCCTCGATCGTCGGCGCCAGCGAGCCCCGCATGGTGCGGTAGCCCTCGGCGAACTCGGCGCGCAGCGTCGGATCGCGCATCGCGGCGAGCCAGAACTCGATGGTCAGGAGATCGAAGTCCGCCTCGTTCGCGGCCTGCTTCGCGATCAGCGCGCCCATCACGTCGATGAACTCGCCGAGCGATCGCTCGCGCATGAGCGCCCCGGCCTCTGCCCCACGGCCGCCCTGGGTCCGATCCATGACCGCCCGGAAGAGGTCTGCCTTCGTCGCGAAGTTCGAATAGACGGCACCCTTCGTATACCCGGCCGCGTCCGCCACGGCCTCCAGGGAGGCGCCGAAGTACCCGAGCCGGTTGAAGACCTCGACGGCAGCGTCGACGAGGCGGTCGCGCGTCTGCGTCCGGCGTTCCTCGCGGCTGAGTCGGTGCGTCGCGATCGGTGTGTCGTCCATGACGAGATGATACCACACGGTATCACGATTCTTACCAGTATTGACATACCATGCGGTATCGTGATACCGTCCGGTACCTTAAGCACAGCCCCCGGCCCGCAGGGGCGCGAGGAAAGGATGACACGATGCTGCTCGAGATTGACGGCCTCGCGAAGGCCTACCGGAAGGGGGCCCGCGCGAACGACGGGATCTCCCTCTCCGTGGAGGCCGGCGAGGTCTATGGGCTCCTGGGCCACAACGGTGCGGGGAAGACGACGCTCGTCAACCAGGTGGTCGGGCTCCTCAAGCCTGATGCCGGCCGCATCCACATCGGTGGCCACGACATCGTGGCCGACCCCGGCTGCGCCCGCCGCGCCTGCTCGATCCAGCCGCAGGCCACGCTTCCGATCGACGGCCTGACGCCGCGCCAGGCGATCGAGCTGGTGGGCCGGATCCGCGGCGCCTCGGCGATCGACGTTCGGGCGCGACGCGCCCGGCTCGTCGACGGGCTCGACATCGGCGAGTGGCTGGACCAGGACGGCCGGCGCCTGTCCGGCGGCGTGAAGCGCCTCGTCTCGTTCGCGATGGCGGCGGTGGCGCCGGGAAGCCTCGTCATCCTGGACGAGCCGACCAACGACGTCGACCCCGTCCGGCGGCGCCTCCTCTGGGCGCAGGTGCGGGCGCTGGGCGACGAGGGCGCAGCCGTCCTGCTCGTCACGCACAACGTCGTAGAGGCCGAGCGGTCCGTCGACCGGCTCGCGATCCTGGACCACGGCCGGGTCATCGTGGAGGGATCGCCGGCACAGCTCAAGGAGCGCGTCGCGGACGACCTCCGCCTCGAGCTGGTGCTCGAGCCGGGCGCTGAGCCGCCCGCGGCCGCGCCGTTCGTGCTGCACACGGTCACTTCGGGCCAGCGAGTCCTCGCCACGGTCCCGGCGACCGCTGCCGCGGAGGCCGTGGGCTGGGCAGACGGCCTCAAGCGGGCCGGCCAGGTCGAGGAGTTCTCGCTGGCGCCGGCGACCCTCGAGGACGTCTACGTCGAGCTCGTCGGGCGGGCCGACGCGCTGCAGAACGGCAACGGAACCCATGGAGCCCGCGAGACCGAAGGACCGGCGAAGGCCGGGCATCCGACCGAGGAGGCCACCCGTGTCGCCGCCGCGTAGCTACGCCCTGGTCGTCCGCTGGACGGCCCTCCGCGAGAAGAAGTTCCTGCCCTTCGCGGTCGTCATCCAGGGCCTCTTCTCGCTGGGGATCGTGATCGGCTACCCGCTCCTGTTCCCGCAGATCGACCCCCGGACGATCCTCTTCATCGCGACGGCCGCGCCGTCCATCACGCTGATCACCATGGGCCTCGTGGCCGTGCCCCAGCAGGTCGCCCAGGCACGGACCGAAGGCACCCTGGACTACATGCGGGCGCTGCCGATCCCGCGGGTCGTCTACCTGCTGGCGGACCTGACGGTCCAGCTCCTCGTCGTGCTCCCCGGGGTCGTCTTCGGCGTCCTGGTGGCGACCTGGCGCTTCAACCTGCCGATCGCGGTCTCGCCGCTGGTGGTCCCGGCCGTCCTCCTCGTCGTGCTCACTGCAACCTCCGTCGGCTACGCGATGGCGTCCGTCCTGCCGCCGCTCGTGGCCAGCCTGATGAGCCAGGTGCTGGTCGTCCTGGTCTTCATGTTCAGCCCGCTCCAGTTCCCGGCCGACCGCCTCCCGGATTGGCTCGCGGCGATCCACCGGGTCCTGCCGATCCAGGCGATGGGCGAGGTCATGCGCGGTACGCTCTCGCCGGCCGAGTTCCCCGTCTCGGCCGGCTCATTCGTGCTTCTCGGGGCGTGGTGCGCGATCACATTCGCGATCAGTTGGCGGGTGCTCGCCCGCCGCGCCTGAGCCGAGCGCCCGCGGCACCACTTCCCAG
>Ga0209638_1000065_pt1 | contig 66217 bp, 51 predicted proteins | sample BarGraNGADG00211_FD_184490 | JGI IMG/M metagenome (GOLD analysis project Ga0209638, IMG submission 184490) | Arctic peat soil microbial communities from Barrow, Alaska - Barrow Graham LP Ref core NGADG0002-211 (SPAdes) (version 2) | ecosystem: Environmental > Terrestrial > Soil > Wetlands > Peat... | reverse complement strand
GAAGCGGTCGAGGATGTGCAGCGCGTGGCCGGCCTTCTTGGCCACGACCTTGAGGTACGGCTTCCACATGTCGCTGCACACGAAGCGGAGCGCCTGCGTGTGCTCGTGGCCGAACCAGCGGAAGAACCGGAGCCGCGTCTTGACGCGACGCTCCGGGCCGATCGACCAGGAGACAAAGACAGAAAGGCCGCTCCGGTTCTCCGGAGCGGCCTTTCTCTGGAGTTTCTACATTTAGGTCAGTAGGTCATCTATATTATTGACAGACTGACGTGTTTCTGGCATCCTGTCTACGCCCCCTCTCCAGGAGCCATCGATGGCCGACCCCGATCTCAAGGATACCGTTCTTGGCGCGTTCGAGGCGGCTTTGGACGCCCAGTTGCGCGCCGTCCGACGGCTCCGCCAGGGGGACTCCCCCTCGGCGACGCCGCGCGCAACACGAGGTCTGTCGCAAGTGGACATGGCCTATGACGTACTCAAGAAGGCCCGCGGGCCGTTGCATATCTCCGAGATCCTGGCGCGTGTCCAGGCGGGCTTCGGCGTCGCGATCGATCGCGAGAGCCTCGTCTCGTCGCTGACCAAGAAGGTGGCCCGGGGCGACCGGTTTGTGCGGACCGGCAAGAGTACCTTCGCGTTGCGGGCGGAGATCCGATGACGCCGACCTTGCTCGCGACCTTCCTGACGATCGTCGCGCCGTGGCGCGACGTCTTTCCCCAGGCGCGCACCTGCCGCCGCGCCGTCCGCCAGGCACTGGGCTCGTTGCGCTGTCTCGGCCGCCGCTGTCTGTCGCGCATCATCTGGACCAACGGCGGCGAGCAGCGCAGTTGGAGTGCCGAGTACTTCCTCCCCTCGCGGTGTCACTGGGATCCCCAGGCGCTGTTCCAGCCTATCCTGGAGCGGGCGCTGCCCCTGTGTCGCGGGCGGCTGATTGGGGTGGCCGTCGATGAGACGCGGCTGCGCAAGACGGGACGCTGTATCCAGCAGGCGTCGTTTCAGCGCGACCCGCTGTCGCCGCCCTTTCACGTGAATCTGATCCGCGCGATCCGGTTTCTCCAAGCCTCGGTGTTGGTGCCGTTGCACCGGCGGGCACCATTGTACACGCGGGCGCTGCCCATCCGCTTCGAAGAGGTGTCGTGCGTCAAGAAGCCCTCGCGGAAGGCGGAGGCCGCCGTCTGGACGGCCTACAAGGCGGCCGTCAAAGTGCACAATCTGTCGCAGCGCTTCGTGACGATGGCGCACGCCGTGCGACAGGCCCTCGATGTGGCCGGTGCCGCGCGGCAGACGTTGGTGTTGGCCGTCGACGGCAGTTTCTGTAACCGCACGTGCGTGCGGGCCGTGATCGACCGCACCGAGTTGATCGGCCGGACGCGCAAGGACGCGAAGCTGTGCCGGCGAGCGCCGGAGGGCTCGCGCCGCTTCTACGACGCCACGAAGTTCACGCCCGAGCAAGTGCGCCACGCTGACGCGCAGCCCTGGCGTGAGACCAAGGTGTGTTATGGCGGGAAGCGGCGGCGGATCCGGTACAAGGAGGTGACGAACCTCTTGTGGCAAGGCGGGGCTGCGCGCAGGCTGCTGCGACTCGTCGTGGTCGCCCCAACGCCGTACCGCACACGTCACAGCGGCAAGGTCTACTACCGGCAGCCCGCGTATCTGCTGACGACCGATCAGCACAGCCGGGCCCACGCCCTGCTGCAAATCTACTTCGACCGCTGGCAGATCGAAGTCAACCATCGCGAGGAGAAAGACACGTTGGGCGTCGGCCAAGCGCAGTTGTGGAATCCGGACGCGGTCCCCAAGCAGCCCGCGCTCTCGGTCGCCGCCTACAGCGCGTTGCTGTTGGCGGCGCTCCTCACCTTCGGCGCCGACCGGGGGCCCGCCTACGCCGCGCTGCCGAAGTGGCGACGACACGCCCATCGACCGTCGTGCCTGGATCTCATCACGCTGCTGCGAAAAGAACTCGTGGAACATCCCGATCTCGTGAAAGAATTCGACCTCGCGTCCACGGACCGCGGGCTCACCCGCGCCGCCGCGGCCTGAGCCATATGTAGAAACTCCAGAGAAAGGCCGCTCCGGTTCTCCGGAGCGGCCTTTCTGTTCTTCCAGGACGTCAGCGGGCAGCTCGCGGCCCTGTAGGCCCGCGCCACACCAATCGGACCGGCAACGCTACCTTCTGACCGACATCGTCAGTGTCCGACCCTTCATCGTCAGCCCCGACTACTGTCCGAACAGCACCCCCGGCGACAGTTTCCAGTGAGGATCCAGCGCCGCCTTCACCGCGCGCATCTGTGCGATGCCGTCGTCTCCATAGAGCTGCCGCAGCAGCGCCTGCTTGACTGCGCTTCGGCCGACGCCGTGTTCTGAAAGAGGGGAACCGCCCCGGGCGATCACCTCACGGCCGAACTCGAGGATGGCGTCCTGGCCCGCGTTCACGTCGGCGAGCGTTCGCGGGATGACGTTCGGGTGCACGTTGCCATCCGACACGTGCCCCCAGATCGCGTACTGCAGGCCGCGCCGCTCGTACCCGTCACGGTAGATGCGCATGATCTCGCCGAAGCGATCGAACGGGACGATCATGTCCGCCGCGGTCTTCTGGATTCCCGGGTCCACTTGGGCCTTCGCGATCGAGACGCGATATTTCAGCGCCTCTGGCGCCGCTTCGCGGAAGTCGTAGAACTGCTGCGCGCGCGCGCGGTCGCCCGGCACCGCCACGTCCACGTGATCGAGCACGCCCGCATTGTCCAGCAGGCGGCAGAAGAGACCTAGCGCGGTCCCCTCGCCGCCCGGTTCCAGCGCCGACGCGATCTGCTCGTAGGCGTCCTCGCCTGACGTGCCGGCCGGAAGCTCGAGCTGGATGAGCAGTGCCACGTCGGTGTTGGGAGGAAGCGCGATTCCCTGCTTCGTGTCGCTTCCATCCTCGTGCAGCATCATTAGGCACCGGCGATCGAGCATCTCGATCGCGGAGACATCGAGCCCGCGCGGAGTGCGCTCGCGCCACGTCCGCTTCGATCGTTCCCGCAGATCCGCGACCACTTCAAGGGCGTGAGCCTCGTCGGAAAACGGCACGAGGGCCAGGCAGATCGCGGGCGCCGGCGTCACGATGCCCAGTGTGGCTTCGACGATGACTCCCAGCGTGCCCTCGGAGCCGACGAACAGGTCGATCAGGTCCATGCCCGGCGCGGCGAAGTAGCCTGCCGACCGCTTTGGCACGTCCGGCATCTGGTAGGTCGGTACCGGCACGCGGACCACGCCGCCCGACGTCTCGACCTCGAAGAAGCCGTCCGGGTGCGCGAAGACACGGCCGCGCACGATATCCAGCACCTCCCCCGATGCGAGCACCGCCGTCAGCGCCCGCACCCAACTGCGCGTGCTGCCGTATTTGAACGTGGCCGCGCCCGACGCGTTCGTGGAAATCGTTCCCCCGACGAACGCACCGTCGTAGGTTGGCGCGGGCGGGTAGTAGCGCCCCTGTGCGGCCAGCGTTTCCTTGAGCGTCACCAAGGGCAGCCCCGGCTGGACACGCGCGAAGTCGTCGCCGATCTCGAGGATGGCCGCCATCTTCGATGTGCTCAGCACAACCTCGCCACGCGGCGTCGCGCCACCGGTCACCGACGATTGCGCGCCAATCGGCAGCACGCGGCGGTGCTCGCGCAGAATCGCCGACACATCCGCCTCGCTCCTCGGGAAGACCACGCCGGCAGCATGCCCGCCGGGGTAGTGCGCGGCATCATCGAGGAACGACTGGAGCGTGGTCGGGTCGGAATCGACCGGCGGCGCGGAGACGATGCTGCGCGGAGGACGGGTGATGATACGGAAAGACATAGTCGGAACTTGCGATTGTCAGTCGCGTCGCGCGGGCGCGACTGTCGGCCTGTCAGCCCATAGCATACAGCCGCAAGGCGGCGATATCGCTGCCCTCCGGCTGCTATACTCCTGGGATGAAGTTCGCGCCAGAGTACGTCTCGTGCGTCCTCGAGGAGAACTTCGAGGACGCCCGCCGCCTGTTCCTCTCTCCGCTGCTCGCCATCCACTACGCGCATCTCGTGATGCTGGCCGATCGCCGGATCGTCACGGCAGAGGATGCGCGGGCGCTGCGGCAGGCGCTCGACTCGATTTCCGAGGACCAGATCCAGGCGATCGAGTTCGACGGCACCTCCGAGGACCTCTTCTTCTATGTCAACCGGGAGATCGAGAAGGTGTGCGGCGAGGACGTGGCCGGTCGCCTCCACACGGCCCGCAGCCGCAACGACATCGACATGACGATGTACCGGATGCGGCAGCGCGGGTACGTCTTGTCGGGGATCGAGTCGCTGCTGGCCCTGCGCGACTCGCTGATTGGCGTCGCCGACCGCCACCGCCAGACGATCCTCGCGCTCCACACCCACACGCAGCCCGCACAGCCCTCCACCGTCGCGCACTACCTGCTTGCCGTCGTGGAGCAGCTCGAGCGCGATACCACGCGGCTCGAGGCCGCCTTCGAGACGACGAATCGCTGCCCGCTGGGCGCCTGCGCCATCACCGGGACTGGGTTCGACATCGACCGGACGCTGACCAGCGCGCTGCTCGGGTTTTCGGGACCGACGGGAAATACCTACGGTAGCATCGCGAGCGCAGACTACTTGCTGGAGAACGTGACCGCGACGGCCGTGATGCTGGCTGGCCTCGGGCGTGTCGTCCAGGACATGCTGCTGTGGTGCACCGACGAGTTCGGTTACCTGCGGCTGGGCGACGGGTTCGTGCAGGGCAGCAGCATCATGCCCCAGAAGCGCAATCCGGTGGCGCTCGAGCATGCTCGCGCGATTTGCAGCAAGGCACTGGGCGAAGCCACCGCGGTGGTGATGAGCGTCCACAACACGCCTTTCGGCGACATCGTGGACACCGAGGACGACCTGCAGCCGCTGGTGGACCGGCTGTTTCACGACGCCACGCGGGCGCTTACGCTTGTCGGCGCAGCCATGGCGACCGCGCAGTTCGACGAGCCCCGGCTCGATGCCCGGGCCGCGGCTGGCGGCATCACGCTCACCGAGTTGGCCGACACGCTCGTGCGTGAACACAACCTGCCGTTCGACACGGCGCACGCGATCGCGCGGAAGGTGGCCGAGGCGCGCCGCGCGCATCCGCAGGTCGGGCTCGCGACCGTGGTAGCGAGCGCGTCCCTCGAGCTCACGGGGAGGCGTTTGGACTACACCAACGATCGCCTCGCCGAAATCCTCAGCCCGCGGCACTTCGTCGAGATTCGGAAGACGCTCGGCGGTCCCGCGCCGGTCGAGACCGCCCGCGCCGTCGCGGCGTCTCGCGCGGCGCTTGCCGCCGACCGCAAGTGGGTTGCCGACACGCGCAATCATCTGACTGCTGCAGCCACGCGGCTGCGCGAACGGAGCGAGCAGCGATGAGCGACCAGGAGCGTGCCGCCCACGAGGAGCCGGCTCCGCGACGCCGAACGCCCACCTACGTCGCGGTGATCGTCGTCGAGGTGCTGGTGGTCGCGGCCTTGTGGCTGTTCGGCGGGTACTTCAGCAACTGACTGACCGCGTCAGTGTCGACTGGCCATCGTCAGTTCCGACTTCTCGTATGCACTTCATCGACTGGCTGGTCGTCGCCGTCTACCTGGTGTGGATCGTCTACGACGGCCTGAAGCGCACGCGGTCTGCGAACGAGATCGACGGCTACCTGCTCGCCAAGCGCAGCCTGCCGTGGTGGGCGGTGGGCCTGTCGGTGATGGCGACGCAACTGAGCGCAATCACGCTCGTGGGCACTACCGGGCAGGGGTACGCGGACGGCATGCGCTTCATCCAGTTCTATCTCGGCCTGCCGATCGCGATGGTGATCCTATCGCTGACCGTGGTGCCGTTCTTCTTCCGCGCCCGCGTCTATACCGCCTACGAATACCTCGAGCGCCGGTTCGACGCGAAGACACGCGGTCTCGCCACGTTGCTCTTCCTCGGCGGCCGCAGCCTGTCGTGCGGGGCGTCATCGCGGCGCCGGCGGTCATCCTCTCTGTCGTGCTCGGGTGGAACCTGACGTTGACCGTCCTGGCGATCGGGATTCCGACGGCCGTCTACACGATGTTCGGCGGCGTGCAGGCGGTCGCGTGGACCGACGTCAAGCAGATGGTGGTGATCGCTCTGGCAGTGTGCGGTGCGGTCGTCGCGCTGGTCCTCGGTCTCCCGCGCGAAGTCGGCCTCGGTGATGCGTTGCGCGTGGCCGGGTCCGTCGGCCGGCTGCAGACGCTCGACTTCTCGATGAACCTCACCGAGAAATACACGGTGTGGTCGGGGACCATTGCCGGCCTGTTCCTGATGCTCTCGTACTTCGGCTGCGACCAGAGCCAGGTGCAGCGATACCTCGCGGCCAAGTCGATTGACGAGGGGCGCAGTTCGCTGATGATGAGCGCGTTCGTGAAGATCCCGTTCCAGGCGGTCATCCTCCTGACCGGCGTCCTCGTGTTTGCCTACTACCTCTTCACGCCGCCGCCCATGCTCTTCAACCCCGTGTACGAATCGCGGGTTGCGTCGAGCGAGCGGGCCGGCGAGTACCACGCGCTCGAGCGGGAGTTTTCGACGACGTTCGAGCGTCGCCGGGAGGCAGCGCTGGCCTTCGCGGCGGCCAGGCAGGCGGGGAACAACACCGGCCAGGGCGAGGCCCTCGCGGCCTTCAAGTTGGCCAACGCGAGCCTGACGTCCACCCGCACGCAGGCGACGCGCCTGGTGCGCCAGGTGACGGGCGACGCCATCTACGACGATGTGAATTACGTGTTTCCCACCTTCGTGACCACGGGCCTGCCGGTTGGCCTCATCGGCCTGATCATCGCGGCCATTTTTGCCGCGGCCATGTTATCCGCAGCCGGCGAGATGAACGCGCTCGCCACCTCGACGGTGATCGACGTCTACCAGCGGCACATCAGGCGGCACGCGCCCGACGGACACTACCTTCTCGTGTCGAAGCTGGCCACCGGGTTATGGGGCCTTGTCGCCTGCGTGTTCGCGTTGTACGCCGCGCGCGCGGGCTCGCTCATCGAGGTGGTCAACAAGGTGGGTTCGCTCTTCTACGGAACTCTGCTCGGCGCGTTCGTGCTGGCCATCGGCACGAAGCGCGCCACTGGCCACGGCGCGTTCGTCGGGATGCTCGTGGGCTTCGGCACCGTCCTCTGGTCGGCACGCTACACCAGCATCTCCTACCTCTGGTACAATGTCGTCGGGGCCATGGTTGTCGTGGCCGTCGGCTTGCTCGTCAGCGCCTTCACAACCAAAAGGGTTCTTCTGTAGGGGCGACCGGCCGGTCGCCCCCAACAACGTCGGGCCTGTGGGGTCCCTGCCAAGATTCAAGACCTGATTTCAAATATAGGACTCAAACGGTCCGATTTGTGGTATATTGGGGACCATATCGGTCGGAGTGGCGCGCTGACCGGGAGTCGGCCCCCAGTTTCGGTCAGCACCGAATTCCGGCTGCCATCATCCGAGGAATGGGTATGAGCACGGAAACGAGAACGATCGAGGAACTGGCCACCCAGGAGTACAAATACGGCTTCGTGACCGACGTAGAAGCCGACACGGTGCCGCGCGGGCTGAACGAAGACACCATCCGGCAGATCTCGGCGCGCAAGGGCGAGCCAGAGTGGCTGCTCGAGTGGCGGCTCAGGTCGTATCGCACATGGCTCACGCTTCGCGACCCCGACTGGGCGAACGTCAAGCACGATCCGATCGACTACCAGGACATCATCTACTATTCGGCTCCCAGGCGGCCGAAGACGCTGAAGAGCCTGGACGAGATGGACCCGGAGATCCGGAAGACGTTCGAGAAGCTGGGCATCCCTGTCGAGGAGCAAAAGGCGCTGGCCGGCGTCGCGGTCGACGCGGTGTTCGACAGCGTCTCGGTGGCGACCACGTTCAAGGGAAAGCTGGCCGAGCTCGGCATCATCTTCTGCTCGTTCTCGGACGCGGTGCGCGAGCATCCGGAACTGGTCCGACAGTATCTCGGCTCGGTCGTCCCTTACTCGGACAACTTCTACGCGGCGCTCAACTCCGCGGTCTTCAGCGACGGCTCGTTCTGCTACGTGCCGAAGGGCGTCCGCTGCCCGATGGAGCTGTCCACCTACTTTCGCATCAACGCGCAGAACACCGGGCAGTTCGAGCGCACGCTGATCGTCGCGGACGAGGGCGCGCGCGTCAGCTACCTCGAGGGGTGCACGGCGCCGATGCGCGACGAGAACCAGCTGCACGCGGCCGTCGTCGAACTGGTCGCGCTCGAGGGCGCCACCATCAAGTACTCGACGGTCCAGAACTGGTATCCCGGCGACAAGAACGGCAAGGGCGGCATCTTCAACTTCGTGACCAAACGCGGGCACTGCCGCGGCGCGAACTCGAAGATCACCTGGACGCAGGTCGAGACCGGGTCGGCGATCACCTGGAAGTACCCGAGCTGCATCCTGCAGGGCGACAACTCGGTCGGCGAGTTCTACTCGGTGGCGGTGACGAACAACTACCAGCAGGCCGACACCGGCACCAAGATGATCCACCTCGGGAAGAACACGCGTAGCACGATCGTGTCGAAGGGAATCTCGGCCGGCCACGGCCAGAACACGTACCGCGGGATGGTGAAGATCGGGAAGAACGCGTCGAACGCGCGCAACTACTCGCAGTGCGATTCCCTGCTCATCGGCGACCAGTGCGGCGCCCACACCTTCCCGTACATCGAAGTCAAGAACACCTCGTCGCAGATGGAGCACGAGGCGTCGACGTCGAAGATCGGCGAGGACCAGATCTTCTACTGTCGGCAGCGCGGGCTCTCCACCGAGGACGCCGTCAACATGATCGTCAGCGGCTTCTGCAAAGAGGTGTTCCGCGAGCTGCCGATGGAGTTCGCCGTCGAGGCCCAGAAACTCCTGGGCGTGAGCCTGGAAGGGTCGGTAGGGTAAATGCTCGAGATCAAGAACCTCCGCGCCCGGGTGGGCAACAAAGAGATCCTCAAGGGGATCGACCTGGTCGTGAAGACGGGCGAAGTGCACGCCGTCATGGGGCCGAACGGGTCGGGGAAGAGCACGCTGGCCGGAGTGCTCGCCGGCCGCGCCGAATACGAGGTGATCGAGGGGTCGGTGACCTACGACGGCCACGACCTGCTCGCCCTCGAGCCGGAAGAGCGCGCCCGCGAAGGGATCTTCCTCGCGTTCCAGTACCCGGTCGAGATTCCCGGCGTCAACAACGCCTACTTCCTCAAGGCCGCCCTCAACGCGGTCCGCAAGCACCGTGGCGAGCCCGAGCTCGATGCGATGGAATTCATGGCGCTCATCCGCGGAAAGATGAAGCTGCTCGACATGGACCAGGCGCTCATGAGCCGGCCGATCAACGAGGGGTTCTCGGGCGGCGAGAAGAAGCGCAATGAGATCTTCCAGATGGCCGTGCTCGAACCCACGCTGGCCATTCTCGACGAAACCGACTCCGGCCTCGACATCGACGCGCTCAAGGTGGTCGCGAACGGCGTGAACGCGCTCCGCAGCCCCGAGCGCTCGGCGATCGTCGTCACGCACTACCAGCGCCTCCTCAACTACATCGTCCCCGACTACGTCCACGTCCTCTCCGAGGGCCGCATCGTCCGCTCCGGCGGGAAGGAACTGGCCTTGGAACTCGAGGACAAGGGCTACGGGTGGATTGAGACTGCGCTCGAACGAGCCTGACGGGAACGGTCAGGCAGCGCGGAGATGTAGCGCGGGTTTGTAGCGCTGTCTCTCGCGGGCCTTCAGGCCCGCGAGAGACAGCGCTGGACGCGAAGGACACAGATCATGGCGACACTCACGACATCGGGAGGCTCCGTCGGCAGCTATCTCACGGCGTTCGACCGCCTCGAGGGCGGGCGCGCGCACGAGCCCGCCTGGTTGCGCGCGATACGCCGTTCCGCCGCAGGCGCATTCGAGCGGCTCGGGATTCCGACCACCAGGGACGAGGAGTGGCGGTTCACCAACGTCGCACCCATTGCAGACAATCCATTCGTGTCGGCCCCGCCGGTGGCCGTGTCTGAGGAGGCAGCCGCGCGGTTCGTGGTGCCCGGCATCGGCGGCCCGGTTGTGGCGTTCGTCAACGGGCGGTATTCGCGCGAGCTGTCCACGCTCGACACGCCGCTGCCCGGCGTCACCACAACGACGCTGGCCGATGCCCTCGAGCGCGACCCCGCTCGCCTCGAGCCGCACCTCGGCCGGCACCTGAACTTCACGGACCGCCCGTTCGCAGCGCTCAACACGGCGCTGTTCGAGGACGGCGCCCTCGTCGTGGTGGCGGACAATACGGTGGTCGAGCAGGCGATCCAGCTCCTATTCCTGTCCACGGTCACCCCGGCTCCGTCCGTCTCGCACCCGCGGGTGCTCGTGCTGGTCGGGCGCAACAGCCAGGCGCGCGTGATCGAGACGTTCGCGGGCATTGGCCCCTCCCGCGGCTTCACCAACGCCGTCACGGAGATCGTGGTCGGCGCGGGCGCGGTGGTCGATCACTACCGGCTGCAGCGCGAGAGCGAGTCGGCGTTTCACATCGGCCACACGCAGTTCCAGCTCGGCCGGTCGAGCACGTCCTCTTCGCACAACGTGGCGTTTGGCGGCCTGATCGCGCGGCACGACGCGGTCGCGGTGCTCGGCGACGAGGGCGCCAACTGCACGCTGAACGGCCTCTACCTGGCGGACGGCGTCCGGCTGATCGACAACCACACCGAGATCGACCACGCCATGCCGCACGGCACCAGCCACGAGATCTACAAGGGCATTCTCGACGGCCGCGCACGCGGCGTGTTCAACGGGCGGATCCGTGTTCGCCCCGATGCCCAGAAGACCGATGCGAAGCAAACGAACAAGACGCTACTGCTTTCCGACGACGCGCAGGTCAACACGAAGCCGCAGCTCGAGATCTTTGCCAACGACGTGAAGTGCACGCACGGCGCAACCGTCGGCCAGTTGAGCGAAGAGGCGCTCTTCTACCTGCGCACCAGGGGCATCGGCCTCGACGACGCGCGGAGCCTGCTGGTGCGGGCGTTTGCGACCGACGTGACCGGGAAAATCACGCTCGAACCGGTGCGGACCGAGCTCGACCACCTGCTAGCCGCGAAACTGCCCGGCACTCTCGCCGAGATGGCATTTGTATGAGCGCCGTGGAACAGGTGTCCAGGTCTGTTCGTCGAGCCTTTGATGTCGAGGCGGTCCGCCGCGACTTCCCGATCCTGCACCAGCAGATTCACGGGAAGCCGCTCGTGTACCTCGACAACGCGGCCACCGCGCAAAAGCCCAGGGCCGTCATCGACGCGATCTCGAACTACTACCTGTCGGACAACGCCAACATCCATCGTGGCGTTCACTCGCTCAGCGAGCGTGCGACGGCCGCCTACGAGGGGGCGCGAGAGGCCGTTCGACGCTTCCTGAACGCCGCCGAGTCGCGCGAGATCGTGTTCGTCCGCGGGACCACCGAGGCCGTCAACCTGGTGGCACACTCCTACGCCCAACCGGCGCTGAAGCCCGACGACGAGATCGTCGTGTCGGTGATGGAGCACCACTCGAACTTCGTGCCCTGGAAGATGGCGTGCGAGGCCACCGGGGCGCGGCTCCGCGTCGTGCCGATCACGGACGCCGGGGAGTTGCGGATGGACGAGTACGAGCGGCTGCTGGGCGACCGCACCCGCCTGGTTGCGCTCGGCCACGTGTCGAACGCCCTTGGGACTATTAACTCGGCGGCGGAGATCGTCCGGCTCGCTCACGCGCGCGGCATCCCGGTGCTGCTCGACGGCGCGCAGGCGGTGCCGCACATGGCCGTTGACGTGCGCGCGCTCGACTGCGACTTCTACGCGTTCTCGGGGCACAAGCTGTTCGGGCCGACCGGGATTGGCGTACTCTACGGCAAAGCCGCGCTGATGGACCGCATGCCGCCCTGGCAGGGCGGGGGCGACATGATCAGTTCGGTGACCCTCGAAGAAGTCCGTTACAACACGCTGCCTGCGAAGTTCGAGGCCGGGACGCCGGACATCGCCGGGGCGATCGGTCTGGCAGCGGCGATCGAGTACCTGAATGGCCTCGATCGTGTTGCCGCGGCCGCGCACGAGGCAGCCCTGACGCGCTACGTTGAGGAGCGGCTGTCCGGGTTCCCCGACGTCACGCTGTTCGGCCGTGCGCCGGCGAAAGCCGGTATCGTGTCGTTCGTCATGAGTTCCGCCCATCCGCACGACATCGGCACCGTCCTCGACCAGGAGGGCGTGGCGATCCGGACCGGGCACCACTGCTGCCAGCCCCTGATGCACCGCTTGGGCGTCCCCGCCACGGCTCGCGCCTCGTTCGCGTTCTACAACACGCGCGAGGACGTGGACCGCTTCGTGGACGCGCTGGCGCGAGTGCGGGAGATGTTCGGCTGATGTCCGACCTGAGAGAGCTCTACCAGGAAGTCATCCTCGACCACCACAAGCGGCCGCGGAACTTCGGGCCGCTGCCGGAGGCGAACCACCACGCCGAGGGCCACAATCCCCTCTGCGGCGATCGCCTGGCGGTGCACCTCGACGTCGAGGATGGCGTTATCAGGGGCGTCGCGTTCGAGGGGGCGGGGTGCGCGATCTCTCGCGCGTCGGCGTCGTTGATGACCGACGCGGTGAAAGGCAAGTCCGTGGCCGAGGCCGAACGCCTCTTCGAGGAGTTCCGCCAGATGGTGACTTCGGGCGTGGACCAGGCCGTCGAGGAGAGCCTGGGCAAGCTGACGGTGTTCTGCGGCGTCCGCGAGTTCCCGTCCCGCGTCAAGTGCGCCAGCCTCTCGTGGCACACGCTCCACGCCGCGCTCGAGTCGAAGGACACCGCGGTGAGCACGGAATAGACCGGCCTGCGGCTGGCGACCTGCGGCTGGCGGCGCCAACCGTGCCGGCCGGACGCCGCCGCCAGCCGAGAGCCGCGAGCCGCAAGCCGCAAGCCGGACCGAAGGAGTTATGGCCGATCCCGTTGTCGCCCTCACACTCCGCCCGAGGATCATCGAGGCCATCTGCGCGGTCTTCGATCCGGAAATCCCGGTCAGCATCTGGGAGATGGGTCTCATCTACGACATCGACATCGACGTCGAGCGCCGCGTGCACATCACGATGACGCTCACCGCCCCGGCGTGCCCGTCCGCGCAGTCCCTCCCGATCGAGGTCGAGCACAAGGTCCGGGAGGTCGAAGGCGTGGCCGATGCGTACGTGGAAGTGGTCTGGGAGCCGGCCTGGACGACCGACCGGATGTCCGACGCGGCCAAGCTGCAGCTCGGGATGTTCTGACAGAAACGTAAGTCCGTGTTCTATTCTGAGACAGACATCTTTTCCTGCCTGGCCTTTTCCGCCTGATTTCCACGAATATCGCCTCGGTTTCGCCTCAGGATCCCATGGCCCGCGGCTTGCGGTCATCTCCGATCGTATGAACCATCGACAAGGGTGCCGCACCCGCCGCCACCAAGGCGGATTCTCGATGATCGAACTGCTGTTCGTGACTGCGATTTTCTGCGTCATGGCGGCTATCGCGCTGCCGTCCCTGGCGCCCGCGGCCCGCGGCTATCGGCTGGCAGGCGATGCCCGCACGCTCACGCACAACGTATCCCTGGCGAAGATGCGAGCGGCCGCCGCCTTCACCCGAGCCCGCCTGCGCGCCGACACGGGCGCCGGAACCTTCTCCATCCAGCGGTGGGACACGACCATCACGCCGAACGACTGGGTGCTGGATGGTGGCGTCGAGAGGCTGTCGCCGGGCGTCGCGTTTGGCTTCGGAGGCCTGACCACTTCGCCCCCGTTCACGCAGGGCACCGGCACCATTTACCAATCGACCGCGTGCCGTGACAACGCGACCCCGCCCGTCGTCATCGCGAATACTGCGTGTATCGTCTTCAACTCCCGAGGGGTGCCCATCGACTCGACCGGGGCCCCCCTCGGCGGCAACGGCCTCTACCTGACCGATGGAAGCGCGGTGTACGGCACCTTGGTGGCGGCGACCGGGCTCACCAATCTGTGGTGGACGCCCTATACGACGCCCCCCGCGTGGCAGAAGCAACAGTGAGGACGATCATGAGGAACCAGGCGCCGGCGGTTCTCCCCCGGCAGAGACGCTCGGAACGAGGCGTGAGCCTCCTCGAAACCGTGATCGCGCTGAGCATCCTCCTGGTGGGCTCGCTGGGCCTCCTGCCGCTCGGTATCATGGCGGTCTCGACAACCGAGAGCGAAGGGCATCTCGTCTCCCGCGTCACCGAGTACTCGCAGGACAAGATGGAGCAACTCCTGGCGCTGGCCTACGCCGACGTGAGCACGGACACGAGGGTCTTCCCGGCCACGATTTCCGGCGGTACAGGCCTGAATCCCGTCCCCGGCGGCAGTTCGACTCCGGCCGCGGCCGTCGCGGGCTACGTTGATTACCTCAACGCGACCGGAGACCTCATTCCGTCGACCGGGACCACCGCGCCTGTCGGCTGGTTCTACAAGCGGGTCTGGAAGATCGAGTACCCGCCGGGTACGACCGGCATCAAGAAGGTGACCGTGGCGACCGTCGTGGCGCGCCGCGTCGGCGCCTTCGGCATCGTGCCGCAGGCGACGATAGTGGCTCTCAAGACGTTTCCGTTCTGAGGAGGATCCGTGTCGCAGCAAGGCAACCGCGGCGCAACGGCGACCAACAGCTCCGAGCGCGGCTTCTCGCTCATCGAAACGATGGTCGCCGTGACCCTGCTGCTTGTCGTCTCGGCGGGCATGATGGAGGCCATGCTGCAGTTTTCGACCACGCAGAGCGCGGTGTTCAACCGATCGGCCATGCACAACGGCGTGCGCAGCGCCACCGAACTGCTGCAGCAGGAGGTCGGCCAGGCCGGACACGTGACCCTGCCCGCCACGGTCACTCTAGGCGCAGCGGGGGTGCCGGCGACTGGCGCGCAGGCGGTCGTCGTCAGTTCTACCTCGAACATGTTCGTCGGGGAGAACCTCGTGATCGACGCCGGCGCCAACGAGGAGACCGTTAGAGTCACCGCCATCAATGCCGGCACGAACCAGATCACGGGGGAATTCCTCCAGACGCATGCTCCCTCCGCCCCGGTCACCGTCCGCGGGGGATTCGCCTCCGGCGTCGTCCCCATGGCGCCGAACGTCGCCTACGTCGGATCGCCGGGGTTGGCCAACGGTTCCACCGGGACCCTCCTCAAGCTCTACGGCGACATCAACGGCGACGGAAGCATGGTCTACGTCGAGTACTCATGTGATACGGCCGGCCACAACTTGTACCGGAGGGTGTTCCAGAACGCCGTGACAGTCACAACGCCGCTGCCGACCAAGCCGGCCGGCGCCATCCCAGCCGGACAGGTCCTGCTGGACAATGTCTGGGCCAATCCCGGCAGCACGCCGTGCTTCACCTACCAGCAGACGGTCGTGGGCCTCGACACGTTCGTGATCAACGTCGCCATCTCTCTGACGACGCAGACGCAGTTCCGGGATCGGATCACGAAGCAGTTTCAGCAGGAAACCAAGGCGCTCCTGAACGTCGCGCCGCGAAACGTTTTCGATGCGTGGCTTCTGGCCAGCATGGGCGCGACCAACAGGGTCCAGCTAATGCCGGCGAGTATCAAGAGTCTGTTGCCGACGCCATAGCAGACCGGGGTGGTGAATATGAAACCGACCGATGAAAAGGGAGTGGCGCTCATCCTGGTGATGATCATGCTCGGCGTGTTGTCGATCATCGCCGCCTCGTTAATGGCCGTCTCGGGGGCGGAGACCTCTGCCAGCATGAACTACCGCCTGATGACCCTGTCGCGCTACGGCGGGGAGTCGGCCATCCATCGGGCGGCCAACTACCTGATGAGTTCCGCCTACGCGGCGACGGGGCCGGGAGGAGCGTCGGACCCCCTCACGAACTACGGTCCGACGACGCTCATCAACAACCAGTGGGTCGTGACCTACGGCGGCCAACCGGTCGTGCTGTCGTCAGACGCGGGGATCACGTCCAACTACCCGCTGTCGGACGTCATATCCGCGTTCAACGCCGCCGCGGGCGGGACGCTCGACGGCGGCAGTTCCCCGGTGTCCTACACTGCGGTGGCGGAGCTGATTTCAATGCGGCAGGTGACTATCTTCGCGGGAACTACGGCCGTCGTCCAGACCTGGCAAATCACGGGCAAAGGCAGCCTGTCCGGCAGCCGGCCCGCCCAGGTCGAGGTGTCCTCGATCCTGGAACAGCAGGTCGTGCCGACGTTCAACTACGCGGCGTTTGCGACATACGACGGATGTGATGCTCTGGGCTGGTCCGGCGGCGGGAGGACCGACAGTTACGATTCCCTTCTGGGGGCCGGAAGCGTCACCAACCCCCCAGCCGGGGGCGATGTCGGCACCAACGGCAACCTGACGGAAGCCGGCGCGTCGACGATCGTTGGAGGGAGCCTCTCTACTCCGCGCGTCGGCGTCGGCAACTGCTCGAGCGGCAACGTGACAGCGTGGACCCTCAATGGGAACGCGCAGGTGACCGAAGGATTGATCGCACTCCCACAGCCCGTCGTCTATCCACCGCCACCGGTGCCCACTGCATCCCCGACCGGCAACCTCACGGTCAGCAACAGCCAGAATCTCGTCAAGTCACCTGCGTCCAGCCCGTGTCCGAGTGCTCCCACCCAGGGCTGCTACGGCGACATCACCATCAGGGGCACGCTTCATCTGACCCAGGGGACTTACAACATCAACAGCCTCACGATGAACGGGAACCCCACCCTTCAGATCGATTCCGGCCCAGTCATCCTTAACGTCGCCGGATATTCGACACCCGGAGTCCCTGGCAATTGTCAGGTGCTGCCGCTATCGTCGTTATGCATGGCCATTCCATTCGATATGACGGGCGGGACGCTCGTCAACGCCGGGCTCGACCCGTCGATGTTCCAAATCCAGTACGTTGGCGGCGGCCAAATCAAGCTTGCCGGAGGATCGACGGGAGCGGCCCTGCTCTACGCCCCCAACGCTGACGCCAAGCTGACGGGCAACGGCGCATGGTGGGGCGCGATTATCGCCAAGTATGTTGACGACACCGGCGGCGCCACGATTCATTACGACAAGCGGCTCCAAAAGAAGATGATGACGCTTGGCGCCTTCATGCTCGATTCGTTCACCTGGCGCAAGTTCTGACTAGTCCGGCTCGCGGCTTCCGACCAGCGACTGTCGGCGTTGCGGTCAACTCGACGCCGCCGCAGGCCGGCTATCGGATCCTCCCTCCAATCGGATCTCCCGGAGGTGTCGGCAGCGGTGCCGTCGGCTTGTACGGCGCGTCGGGACGGGCCAGGAAGCGGTCGATGTTCTCGAACGTGGCGTTGCGGTGATCGGACGACGTGCCTCCGCCGACCCCGAGCGTGCCGGCCGACCGCGGCTTGAGGTTGTCGCGCAGTTTCCGCAGCCGGCCCGTGGCGACCGCCCGCACTGACGGCGCCGCCTCGGCGTTCGAGGCCAGGTCCATCAAGCGCCTGACCACCAGGTCCTGGACCGCCTGCAGCGCCGCCCGGGCGGAACAACCTCGGCCACGTCCTTCGGCAGGGGCGCGCCGGCGGTCTTCGCCGAGTAGGTGTAAGTAGAGGCCGCCGAGCGTTGAGGCTCTGGCAGCCCCCATCCGCTTCTGACGCGCTCTTTCAGGGCAAGCTGCAGGACTTGAGCCGGATTCAGGCGTCGTTGGGGCGAGAGGTAAGCAAAGCCCGGGTACCCAAGATATTACAGAGACTGGTATGTTGCTCTCTTGTCGCGGCACTGGACTAAGTGTAATGACTAAGTTCACACTGTCGCCATGACCACAGTCAATATCCACGAGGCCAAGACCCATCTCTCTCGCCTGCTGGCTCGCGTCGCCAAGGGCGAGGAAGTGGTCATCGCCCGCGCCGGCACGCCTGTCGCCCGGCTCCAGCCTTTCGCGCCGGCACACAAAGGCCGTCAACTCGGGACGGACACCGGCGAGGTGTTTATCGCCGACGACTTCGATGCGCCTCTCCCGAACGAGATCGTCAAGGAGTTCGAGGGGTGAGAATCCTGATCGACACGCAGTGCTGGCTGTGGCTCAATGCGCACACCGATCGCTTCTCTCGCGCGACCCTGCGGCGCCTCGAGTCTCCACAGACAGACTTGTTGCTGTCGGCCGCCAGCGTTTGGGAGATGGCGATCAAGCATGCCCTGGGCAAGCTTCGACTGCCCGATCGCCTGGGCGACTACGTGTCCAGCCGGATGCGGCTGACCCGCACCCGCGAGCTGCCAGTGACCATCGGGCACGCCGCCCATGTGGGCACACTCCCGCTGCACCACCGGGATCCGTTCGACCGGATCCTGGTGGCGCAGGCCCAGGTCGAACATCTGCTGCTCCTCTCGGCCAATGCTGCCTTCGAGGACTACGACGTGGACGTCATCGAGCCATAGCCACGCTCGCGTGACGCGGCTCCTCACCACGGCCGCTGACCTGACGCCGGCGCACAAGGAGACGAACACCTGCGCGCGCTCTGTGGCTGCCCCGTGGGTTTACCGGTCCCCGCCGGCACGGGGGGCCGCGTTCTTCACGTACTTGTCGAACCAGCTCACCATCTCGTAGAGCGTGTGCAGCACCGACTCGCGCGCGGCATACCCGTGCGCCTCGTTGGGCAGCGTGACGTAGCGCACGGTGGCCCCGTGCCCCTTCAGCGCCATGTAGAAGCGCTCCGACTGTATCGGGAACGTGCCCGAGTTGTTGTCGGCCTCGCCGTGCATCAGCAGGATCGGGTCCTTCACGGCGTTGGCGTACCAGAAGGGCGACATCTTCGCGTAGACCTCGGGAATCTCCCAGAACGTCCGCTCCTCGCTCTGGAAGCCGAACGGCGTCAGCGTCCGGTTGTAGGCGCCGCTGCGCGCGATGCCCGCGCGGAAGAGCCGCGAATGGGCGAGGAGGTTGGCCGTCATGAACGCCCCGTAGCTGTGCCCGCCCACGCCGATGCGATCCCGGTCGGCCACACCCATCTCGACGACCTTGTCGATCGCCGCCTGCGCGCTCGCCACCAACTGGTCCACGTAGGTGTCGTTCGCCGTCTCACCCGGGCCGACGATCGGCATCGACGGGTCGTCGAGCACGGCGTACCCCTGCGTCAGGAAGAACATGTGCGAGGGGCCGGCATAGGTCGTGAAGCGATACGGCGACCCGGACACCTGGCCCGCCATTGCCGGGTCCGTGAACTCGCGCGGGTAGGCCCACATCACCAGCGGCAGGCGCTCGCCCTTCTTGTAGCCGGGCGGCAGGTAGAGCGTGCCGCTCAGCTTCACGCCGTCCTTGCGCACGTAGGAGATGACCTGCCGGTCGACCCCTGAGAGTTGCGGCGCGGGATCCGTGAACGCCGTCACCGCGCGCTCGGTCCGCTTCGTCAGGTCTCGCACCAGGTAGTTGGGCGGCTGCTTCACCGTCTCGTAGCGGGTGAGGAGCGTCCTGCCGTTGTCCGCCAGCACGGCCGCCACCGTCTCGTAGCGCTCGCCCTCGCACTGGTACAGCCGCTCGGTGTCGAACGTCTTCACGTTGAACCGGTCGAGGAAGGGGCGGTCGCCCTGCGGCGACCCGCCGTCGCCCTCCAGGTAGATAGAGTCCGCGACCTGCATGATCACGGCTGGCCCGCCGCCAAACCTGGGCTTGACGACCGGGCGGCCAGGATCCTTGTAGCGGTCCTCCGCGCTGACCTGCCAGGCTCGCCGCGCGACGCCCTGGTCCACCACCCAGGCGCGGCGCGTGCGTTTCGCGCGCTCGAACTCGGTGACGATCGCGATGTTCGCGCTGGTCCACGCAATGCCCTGGAAGCGCTGCTCGAACTTCAGCCACTCGGCCGGCTGCCCCGTGAACGGCGCCTGGAGGACACACAGTCGATCCCGGTGAGGCGCCTGGTTGCGCAAGTCCCCGCCATCGAGCGCTTCCGCCCACACCAGCGTGGCCGGCTCCATCGGGTTCCACGTGTACTCGCGCGGCCCGGTCGGCACGCCCTGCATCGGGACGGTCTCATTGGAAGGCAGGTCGGCGACCGCGCGCACCAGTGTCCCGGCCTTGCTCCAGATCTCCACGTCCTTCGGGAAGTCCGAGTAGGGCACCAGGCGTGAGAACGGACGCTTCAGCCTGGACACGAGGATGTACTCGCCGCTCGGCGAGGTGGTGGCCTGCGCGAAGATCGACGGCTTGCCCACGGGCGTCATCGCGCCCGTGGCGGCGTTCACCAACGCCAGCTGGCTGGTGAAGTAATACTCGAACAGCGCCTCGTCGTGCGCCGTTTTGAGCAGGTCTTCATAGGTGCTGACAGGCGCAGCCTTCCCCTGGTTCTCCTGGATGTTCGGTCCTTCCGCAGCGACTGGCGCCTTCGGCGGCAGGCCCCGCATGGCCGGGACGGTCTTGCAGATCAGGCTCGAGGCATTCACCCAGGCGCACGCGGATCCGAGCGTGGCATCCAGCCTCGCCGGCGTGACGGACCTGGCGGCGCCGGTCGTGGCGTCGGCCACCCAGAGCGCGATCCCGCCGGGCCTGGTCTGTGTGAAGGCGATGCGCCGGCTATCGGGCGAGAAGCCAATCCATTCGATTCGGGTGCCCGGCGCCAGGGCCACCTTCACGGTCTTCCCGTCGGCAATCTGTTTGAGGCTGATGCCGGTCGCCAGCGGCGGCCGCTGAGGGCCGTTCGTCTTCGGGTTGATGCGGGTTCCGGCCAGCCGCAGCATCGGCTGGGACAGATCGGCAATGCCCGGCATGCTGGCACGGTCAACCAACGCCAGTTGCTGTCGTGACGGACTGATATACACCGTGGGAAGCGGTGTGGCGTCGAGGATGTCGATGATCGCTTTCGGTGGCAGCTGGTAGCGAGCCTGGGCAAGGGTCTGTTCGACGGAGGTGATTCCAACGCAGGCGACGACCAGGGCCAGCACGCGCGCGACTGAGGCAGAACGCATTTTGATTCTCCAGTCCAGAGCCAAGGGCGCCCGTCATCGTCGCTCCATCCCCCGCCCGCGTCAACCGTCCGCTTCGTGGTAGCCTACTCACTCACTCATTCATCCGTCCTTTCCACTCTACGAAGGGAGCGACATGGCCACCGACGACAACCTCATGGCCGCATTTGCCGGCGAGAGCCAGGCGAACCGGAAGTATTTGGCGTTTGCGAAGAAGGCTGAGACCGAGGGGCTGAAGCAGATTGCGAAGCTCTTCCGCGCGGCGGCTGCCGCGGAAACCGTGCACGCGCTCGCGCACCTCCGGGTGGCTGGCCACGTGAAGGACACGATCGCCAATTTGAAGGCGGCGATTGAGGGTGAGCACTACGAGTTCACGACGATGTACCCGGAGTTCATCGCCGCGGCGATTGCCGAGGGCAAGAAGGGTGCACAGGCGAGCTTCCAGAAGGCCAACGCCGTCGAGCAGACGCACCACGCGCTCTACAGCGAGGCGCTCGAGGCGGCAAAGAACGGCAAGGACCTGCCGGAAGCCGACCTCTACGTGTGCGACATCTGCGGTCACACCGTGGCCGGAGAACCGCCGGATATCTGCCCGGTGTGCGGCGCGCGTCGCGAGAAGTTCACGAAGGTGGACTAGGCAGCTGTCCGCTGCCAGCCGTCTCAACGTGTACCTGTCATGACGCCTGGTCGATCCACGAGGTGCCGAAGGGCCGCGGCTGGCATCCTGGTGATGCTGGTCGCGCTCGTCGGCGCCATCGCCGCTCAGGCGGACGATCCGGTTCGCCCGTTGTGCGCCTCCGCGCCGCCGGTCATCGACGGCCGGCTGGACGAGGTCCTACCTGGAAGCGTGACCATGCACCCGGCGACGGGGCTGCGTGTCCGTGCTACGCCCCGACCGCCTTTTCGAACTCCTCCGGGTGCCACGCGCGCAGCAGCGCCTCGCTCTTCTCGACCAACCCCTGCCTCACCAGCACGACCAGGTAATCCTCGAGCGTGAACGAGCCGGCCTTGCGCGTGATGGTGATCTCATCCGGATCATCGTTCCACAGCATGACGCCAGTATAGTATTGAGGGATAGGCTATGACTCCTGAAGTGATTCGTCGCCTGCCGAAGACCGACCTTCACGTCCACCTCGATGGGTCGCTGCGGCTGGAGACGCTGATCGAGCTGGCCCGCGAGCGCGGCATCGAGCTTCCGTCCTTCACCGAGGACGGGCTTCGCGAGACCGTCTTTCGCCCACAGTACGCCAACCTTGGGGAGTATCTGGAGGGGTTTCGCTACACCGTCGCCGTGCTGCAGGATCGCGAGGCGCTCGAGCGCACGACGTTCGAGTTGTGCGAGGATTGCCAGGCCGAGGGTGTGCGATACATCGAGATTCGCTTCGCGCCCCAGCTTCACGTCCGGCAGGGGTTCGACTTCTCGGACGTGGTGCGCGCCGTGGACGCCGGGATCCGCCGGGCCTCCGACGCGTTCAACGCCCGGCCGGAAGTTGCGTCTGGCCGGGAGCCTCGCTTCGCCGCGGGGATCATCCTGTGCGCGCTGCGCTATTTCACGCCGGATCTCTCGGAAGGGTATCGACGGATTCTCGAGGCGCTGCCCGAGGCGTCGCCGCAAGAGCTGCACTCGGCGGCAAGCATGCAGGTCGCGCGTGCGGCGGCCCGGCTGAAACACGACGAGGGGCTGCTCGTCGTCGGCATCGACCTGGCGGGCCAGGAGAAAGGGTATCCGGCCGAGGACCACCGCGTGGCCTACCAGGTCGCGCACGAGGCGTTTCTCGGTAAGACGGTTCACGCGGGCGAGGACTACGGCCCCGAGTCGATCTTCCAGGCCATCGGCAATCTGCACGCCGATCGGATCGGTCACGGGACCTGGCTGTTCGACGAGTCGAAGATCAGTGCCAGGCGCATCACGGACCGGAAAGCCTACGTGGAGCGCCTGGCGCAGTTCATTGCCGACAAGCGGATCACGATCGAGGTGTGCCTGACGTCCAACCAGCAGACCGTTCCGGAGTTGGGTAAGGACCTCAGCCGGCACCCGTTCGCGGAGATGCGGAAGCGGCGGCTCTCGACGACCTTCTGCACCGACAACCGGCTCGTGTCGAACACCACCATGTCGAACGAGATCCAGCGCGCGGCGGAGGCCTTTGCCCTCACCGACCGCGAGTTGCGCGACATCCTCGTCTACGGCTTCAAGCGAAGCTTCTTCCCCGGGACCTACCTGGAGAAGCGCGCGTACGTGCGCCAGACGATCGACTTCGCGGATTCCATCCTCGAAGGTGACGCTGGGGTCAGGTCTTGAAACTTCCGGCGTTATGATCCCCCGCCCCAGGGTCCCAACTGCTCTCCACCCGCACGACAGGAGATTCCCGCGATGAATCGACGCACCACGATGGTCCCGATCTTGCTGATTGCGTGGATGGCGTTGTCCATCCAGCCGGCGCCACAGGCGGCCGGGCCACAAGCCGCCACCGCGCAGGCGGCCGCGCCCCAGGCGACAGCGGCGAAAGCTCAGGCTGCCCCGGCGCAGGCGCCTGCAACCGCTCGGGCCAAGCGAGCGATGGAACTGGGCGACATCCTCGCCTGGAAGAGCGTCAGCATGAGCGTTCTCTCGCCCGACGGGCGCTGGTTCGCCTACCGGCTGTCGCCACTCGACGGCGATAGCGAGGTGGTCGTGCGCCAGACGCAGGGCGACAAGGAGTACCGCTTCCCGATTGGCGACACGCGCGCCACCCCTGGTTCGCTGGCTATTTCCGACGACTCGAAGTGGGTTGCCTTCAGCGTGGCGCCGACGAAGAAAGAAGCGGCGCAGCTGAAGAAGCAGCGCAAGCCGGTGCAGAACAAGGTCACGATCCTGAACCTGGCCGATGGCTCGGAGACGAAGCTCGACAAGATCCAGCGGTTCGCTTTCTCGGGCGAGCGGGCCTCGTGGATTGCGCTCAAGAAATACGGCGCCGACGCCCCGGGCGGCGGTGGCGCGCCCGCCGCTCCCCCCGCAGGCGGCGGTTCGGGCGCATCGAGCAGCGCGGCGGACGATCGGCCGAAGGGCACCGACATCATCCTTCACGAACTGGCAACGGGCGCCGACCTCAACGTCGGGAACGTCAACGAGTTCGCCTTCGACAAGAGCGGGACGTTTCTCGCCTGGACGATCGACGCCGCCGACAAGCTGGGGAACGGTATCGTCCTGCGTAACGTGGAGACGGGTGTCATCACTTCGCTCGACAGCGGAAAGGCGTCGTACGAACGGCTGTCGTGGAACGAGAAGGGCGACGGGCTGCTCGTGTTGAAGGGGGCCGAGGACAAGCGCTACAAGGACAAGGTCTACGCGGTCATCGGGTTCACGAAGCTCGACGCGGCGAAGCCCGAGAAGACGACCTACGACCCGGCGACCGACAAGACGTTCCCGGAGGGGATGGCGATCAGCCCGAATCGGACGCCGATCTGGACCGAGGACCTCTCGGCGTTCTTCTTCGGCATCCGCACGCCGAAAAAGGCGGATGCGAAGCCGGACGCCAAGCCCGAGGAGAAGCCGGACGCGAAGTCCGATGCCAAGCCGGAGACGCCGCCGCCCTCCGCGGACAGCGCGCCGGACGAGGAGAAGCCTGACCTGGTGATCTGGCACTACAAGGACCCGCGCCTGCAGTCGCAGCAGCAGGTCCAGGAAGAAACGGACAAGAACTTCAGCTACCTGTCCATCTACCGCGTGAAGGAGAAGAAGTTCCTGCGCCTCGCCGACGAGACGTTGCGCAGCGTCGTCCCTGCGCCGAAGGAGAAGTTCGCCGTCGGCACCGACATCCGCGAGTACGAACTCTCCGGCAGCCTGGACGGGCGCAATTACCAGGACGTCTACGTCATCAACCTGCAGACGGGCGACCGGAAGCTGGCGGTCAAGAAGCTGCGATGGATGAACCAGCCGTCCACCGACGGGACGAAGTTCCTCTACTACGACGACGGGCACTACTTCGTCTACGACATGATGTCGGGCCAGTCCGCCAACATCACGAGGACCGTTCCCACATCGTTCGTGAACACCGAGGACGACCACAACGTCGTCAAGCCGCCGCAGCAGGCCCTGGGATGGACAAAGGACGGCGACGCGGTCTTGCTGTCGGATGGCTGGGACTTGTGGAAGGTGCCGGTCGGCGGCGGCACGGCCGTCAACCTCACCGTGAACGGCAAGAAGGATGGCATCCGCTACCGGCGTCCGCTCCGTCTCGACCCCGAGGAAAAGGGCTGGGACCTCTCCGTGCCCCGCTACATCGACATCTTCGGCGAGTTCACGAAGAAGGGTGGCGTGGCGAGGCTCGAACCCGGGAAGGCGGGCGTCCAGGCAATGTTGTGGGACGACGCGACGTTCGGGGTGCAGAAGGCGAAGAAGGCCGATATCTACCTCTACACGAAGGCGACGCCGGCGAGCCCGGCGGACTTCTACGTGACCGATGCCACGTTGAAGCCCGGGAAGAAGTTGACGGCGCTCGACGAGCAGGTGAAGAGTTTCACGTGGTCGAGTGGCGCGCAGATCGTGAACTACACCGTGACGCTCGGCAAGGGCGGTCCGACCAGGAAGCTGCAAGCGTCCCTCTACCTGCCGGCGAACTACGTGAAGGGGAAGAGCTACCCGACGCTCGTCTACATCTACGAAAAGCTGACGCAGGGGCATTACGGCTTCGCGACGCCATCGGCCAACGGGTTCAACAAGTCGGTTTACACCAGCAATGGCTACGCCGTGCTGATGCCGGACATCACCTACCGGCTGAACGATCCCGGCATGTCGGCGGTGTGGTGCCTGACAGCGGCCGTGAAGGCGGCGGTCGCCACCGGCGTGGTTGACCCGAAGCGCATCGGGCTGCAGGGTCACTCGTGGGGCGGCTACCAGACCGCGTTCGCCGTGACGCAGACGGACCTGTTCGCTGCGGCCGTGGCGGGAGCGCCGCTGACGGACATGGTCAGCATGTACAGCCTGATCTACAAGAACAGCGGCGGAGCGAACCAGTCGATCTTCGAGAGCAGCCAGGGACGGTTCCTGGGCGGCTACTGGGACAACTGGGAGGCGTATGTCCGCAACTCGCCGGTGAATTTCGCGCGCAACGTGAAGACGCCCTTGTTGCTCCTGCACAACGACAAGGACGGCGCAGTGGACTTCACGCAGGGCGTCGAGTACTACAACACGTTGCGGCGTCTTGGGAAGCCCGTCGTGCTGCTGGAGTACCCGGGCGAGAACCACGGCCTGGCCAAGCCCGCCAACCAGCAGGACTACACGGTTCGCATGAAGGAGTTCTTCGACCACCACCTCATGGGCAAGCCGGCACCGGAGTGGTGGGCGAAGGGCGTGTCGCGGCTCGAGATGGAAGACCACATCAAGCAGCGGCTCGAAGAGAAGAAGAAGAAGGCAAGATGACCGACGTCGCATCCAGGCGCACTGCGCTCATCACCGGCGCATCGGCCGGCATCGGCTCCGCGCTCGCCCGCGTCTTCGCCGCCAACGGGTTCGATCTGGTGCTCACCGCGCGGCGGGCCGACCGACTCGAATCGCTCGCGCAGGATCTGCGCGCCAGGTACCGCTGCGCCGTGCACGTCATCGCGGCGGACCTGGCGGACCCGGCCGCTCCCGCCCACATCTTCCAGGAAGTGACCAGGGCCGGCCTGTCGATCGACGCGCTCGTCAACGACGCCGGGTACGGATTGCCCGGACGCTTCCTCCAGTCGTCCTGGGAGCAACACCGTGATTTCGTCCAGGTCATGGTCACCGCGGTGGCCGACCTGTGCCACAGGTTCGCGCCGGGCATGGTGGACCGAGAACGCGGGTGGATCATCAACGTCGCGTCGCTCGCCGGGATCGTGCCGGGGTCGGCAGGTCACACGCTCTACGGCGCGTCCAAGTCGTTCGTGATTCGCTTCTCGCAGTCACTGGCGCTCGAACTGCTGCCGCACGGCATCCACGTGACAGCCCTCTGCCCGGGGTTCACCTACAGCGAGTTCCACGACGTGAACCGGATGCGCGGGCAGGTGAGCCAGTTGCCGAAATGGATGTGGATGGATGCGGACACCGTGGCCAGGCAGGCGTTCGCCGCGGTGATGCGCGGCGACATCGTCTACGTGAACGGCCGCTGGAACCGCGCGGTTGCGCTCCTCACGCGCTACACGCCGGAGTGGCTCGTCAACCGCGTGCTGAAGCGCTTTGCGAAGAAGTTCAGGCGCGCGTAGGCAAGCCCCCTCATGACCCGAGGATGACGCGCTCGGTCGGGACGATCCGTATCGCGAGCTCCGGACCAATGGCCCGGACCAGTAGCGCCTTGTTCGATGAGGTCAGCCCGTCGACGAACGCGAAGACCGGCGACTCGTTCACTGCGATCTTCTTCGGGTTGCGCGCCCGGATTATCTCCGCGAGGCGCTGCCACGGGTCGAGGTTCTCCGGCTCGAATGCTGGCGTGTAGTATGCCGAAATCGCTCCTGGGGTGGTTTTGGCCGATACCACACGGCGCGGCCGGCTCCCCGGTGGCATAATGGAAGTGATGCGCAAGGTGGGGCGTCGATCGGCGGACGGATCGGCTGTGGCCGAACAGGGGCCGCTGGCCCGGACGGCAGCGGCCCTGCGGGGAACGGCCGCGCTGGTGCCGCGGGGTGTCTACCGCTTCAAGGACTTCGACGAGGCTGACAGGTGGATGACCAGCACGATGCGTCGTACTCACGCGCGCCTGAGCCGCAGGACCTCGTCCGGCTCTGCCAAGCCCTGAACGAAGCAGGCGCTCGCTACGTTCTGATTGGTGGCTTCGCCGTGATGGCGCACGGCGCCGGACGATTCACCAAGGACATCGACCTGCTGATCGACGACTCACCCGAGAATGTGGCTCGCGTCAAGCGGGGGTTGAGCATTCTCTCCGACAACGCCGCCGCCGACGTTCAGGACACCGACATCCGCGACTTCGTCGTTGTTCGCGTCGCCGACGAGATCATCGTGGATCTCCTCGGTCGCGCCTGCGGCCTGTCCTATGCCGACGTGGCGGCCGACGTGGAGTTGCGACTGTTCGGTGACACGCGTGTCCCGGTTGCCGGCCCTCGGGTGCTGATCCGGACGAAAGACACCCACCGCCCACAGGATGCTCTCGATCGAGCGTTTCTCGAAGGAGTGATCCGCGACCGCCAGGCCGGGGACACGGGCAGTGAAACGTGAGCGCCCGCGGAGCGACTCTGGGGTCAGGTCTTCCCGCGCGTGGCTGAACTGGCGCGCGAGAACGGCGACTGGCTCGAGAGCCCGCTGTTCCCCGGATTCACGCTGCCGCTGGCAGACCGTTTGGCCTGAAGACGCTACAGTCCCCTTTGCCCAGTTCTGACCACGAGACCGCGATTCCGGGTCGTGCAGCAGGTTGATCGGAAGACGCGGTCAGGAGACCGCCGGGAGAATGGTTGCATGCGTACGTCGCTCGTCCCGTCTCTTGCCGTCGTCTTCGCGCTCGGCTGCGCTGCCACCGCTGTTGCTCAGAGCGGGACCGCTCAGACACCGCTGCGCGAGCGCGTGGACGCCCTCATCCGAGCCAGCGGCGCCGAGGTCGCCGTGGCCTTCGGCACGCTCGACGGCCGGGATTCCCTGATGCTGAACGAGGACCTGGTATTCCACGCGGCCAGCACGATGAAGGTGCCTGTCATGGTGGAACTGTTCAAGCAGGCTGCCGCCGGCAGGTTGTCGCTCGACGATCGGATCCCCGTGGTCAATCAGTTCAAGAGTGTCGTGGATGGCTCACCGTACGCGCTCACGAGAGACGACGACTCCGACGCGGAGATTTACAAGGCAATCGGCACGCAGCGGAGTTACCGCGAGCTGTGCGAGGCGATGATTGCGGTGAGCAGCAACCTGGCGACCAACCTGCTCATCGACCGACTGGGTGCCGAGCGCGTCTTCGAGACGATGCGGAGCTACGGAGCCGAGGGTATGCTCGTGCGGCGCGGGGTGGAGGACGACAAGGCCTTCGAGAGGGGCCTCAACAACACCGCCACCGCCAGGGGTTTCCACGCGATCCTCACGGCCATTGGGCGACGCGAGGTCGTTTCGGCCGACGCGAGCGCCGAGATGATTGCGATCCTCAAACGACAGACCTTCCGCGACGGGATCCCGGCCGGGCTGCCGCCAGAGATGGCTGTCGCCCACAAGACCGGCACGATTACGAAGGTCCACCACGACGGCGGCATCGTCTTCGCCACCCGACCGTATGTGCTGGTGGTGCTCACGCGTGGCTTCGCCGATGAGAAGTCGAGCGACGCCCTCATCGCCGGGGTCTCGAAGCTGGTCTACGACACGGTGAAGTAGCTGAGCCGGCACGGTATCCCTGCCGTTGCGGAACCTGGGGTGAATGATGCCGCCCAGCGCGACACTGGATGCCGTGTCGCCGTCATGGCCGATCTCCCTGGCCCGAAGATGCGTGTGGGCACCATCGACCCCGAGCCGGTCGAACTGCGGTCGAGGAAGGGCCTGAATCTGCCCGGCATCGACCTGGGGAACCACAGAGGCTCGATCCGGGTGACTGGTGGTCCCGCCCTCGGTGTAGGATGAGCCTCGCGCCCCGCGGAAGGCAAGGTCGGGTCCGAACACCAGGCCGACGACGAGTCCGATCAGGACGCGGAGGGTGAAGGACATGGCGCGCCGATTCTACCTCAGGAGCAGCCTCACGCCGAACCCTACGAGCAGCGCCCCCGTGAGCCCTTCGAGCGACCGCAGGATGAACGGGCGGGCCATCCGGTCGGCCAGCGCGCCAAGCGCCGCGGCGTAGATCGTGAGCCACACCAGGCTCATCGACACGTGCGTGGCCGCGAGCACGACGAAGCGGGCGAAGAACGGATCCTGAGGGCCGATGAACTGCGGCAGGAAGGTCATGTAGAACAGGATCACCGGAGGGTTCAACAGGTTGGTCAGGATGCCCCGCAGCACGAAGCCTCGCCGCCCGGTCGCGCCGCCGACAGGCAGCCGGCCACTGCGGCTCGCCGCGCCGGCCGCGGCCGGCGCATCACCGCTCTGCGCGTCCGGCCCGGAACGCGGCGCATCACCCCGGATCGCCCGCCAGATTCCCCGCACCCCCAAGTACGTCAGGTACGCCGCTCCCCCGCCCTTCACGAACTGCAGCGTCCAGGGCCACTGGTGAAACACGAACGACATGCCCAGCGCGGACGCCAGCGCCAGCGACGAGTTCGCGATGTTGACACCGATCACCGTGTAAAGCGCGGCCTTCCGCCCCTCGCCGACGGCCGCCTCGAGGACGACGGCCATGGTGGCGCCTGGGCTGATGACCAGCAGGGCCGAGATGGTGGCGAACGCGACGTAGCGGGCATCGAACATCGGGCGCCTATTCTACCCGCGATTGACCGGGGCGCCTCATGCCGCCAACATGCGCCGGTCCCCGCGCCGCCCCTTCCTCGACACCATGACCGGGAGTCCTCGATGCGAAAGCAGATTGTGATCGGTTTCGCCCTGGCCGCGCGCACGTTCGGCAAACTGGCGCTCGGTCTTCCCTTGCACTGGCGCGACGCCGAAGCCGTGCATGTGACAGCACGCGGCCAGGGGGGCGAGTCGTTGTCGCGATGACGGTGTCGGCGAAGTCGCTACCGCGTCCACCGCCCGTTCGGTGTGCGGACCGGTCCGGGGTGGAAGAAGTCTTCGGGCATCATCACGCCGTCCTTCTTGAAGACCATGCCGTTCTTCATGACGAACCCGACGTTGCGCAGCGCATCGATGTCGGTCAGCGGGTCTCCATGCACAGCAATGAGATCGGCGAACAGACCGGGCTTGATCGGACCGCGCTCGGCGATCACGTCGGCCGCCCTGTAGCCGTTGATCGTCATGGCGCGCAGGATGTCTGCGGGCGGGATCCCGGCGGCTTTCCAGGTGAGCAGGAAGTTGATTGTCAGGTCGCCGCGCGTCATCCAGCGGCCCGTCTTCTCGTCCTTCATCCGCTCGTTCCAATAGTCGAAGTCGGTCGAGAAGGTGAGCTTCACACCGGCCGTGTAGGCACTCTTCAGCTGTGCGACTGCATGGTCGAACGCCTGTTGCGTGCCGCGATATGGGGTGAACGGCGTGTCGGTGCCGGCGAGGAAGATCCCCTTCTGCGCGGCCTGCTTGTGCTGCTCGGGCGTCAGGTAGTTGTGCGCGATGATGTAGATGCCCGCGTCGATGGCGTGCTGCGCGCCCTCGACCGTCTGTACGTGCCCTTCCACCTTGCAGCCGCCCTGTGCCGCCTCGCGGATCGCGAGCTTGATGTCGTCGACCGAGTACATCCACGGCTTGCAGTCGATGCAGAGCTTGATGGTCTTGGCACCAAACAGCATGTTCTCGCGCACGGCGCGGACGATCTCGTCGGGGCTGTTTGCCTCGATGTACTCCGGGTACATGATGTTGTGGTTCTTGTACATCTCCGGCGTGGGCCAATACTGGCCACCGGTGCTGCCGATCATGGGGCCCGACGGGATCACGGTCGGCCCGGGGAGCCACCCCTGCTCGATTGCCTGGCGGAGCGCCGTGTCGGTGTAGAGCGCGCCGTTGCCGACGTCGCGTACCACGGTGAATCCCGCGTTGAGCAACTGGATCGCGTTCGACGCCCCCTGGATTGCGCGCAAGGGCGAAGACTCCATCACGTAGGTCAGGTAGTAGTAGTTGTTCTCGGGCTTCTCCTTGTAGGTGAGCATCATGTGGGTATGCGCGTCCACCAGCCCGGGCATGACCGTCATCTTCGACAAGTCGATGACCGTGGCGCCCGCCGGAACCTGCAGGTTGGCGCCGACTGCCTTGATTTTCTCGCCCTCGACGATGATGACCTGGTTGACCGCCGCCGTGCCTGTCTCTGGGTCGAGCAACCGTCCTGCCTTGATAACCGTGACAGCTGTCGGGGGTGCGGGTTGCGCGTGAGCTGAGAGGACCATGGCCGTCACGGCCACGAGGATCGCTACGAGACCGAATCGTTTGTGCATGTCTGCCTCCTTGAGAGAATGACAGCCCTCATCATAGTCCGACGCCTGCCTCGTGTCGGGTGTTGTGTTGGCGCGAGGCGGCGAGGGAAGGGGTGCGGGCCGCCAGCAGGACGCAGCCTGACCAGCCAGGACGCGAACCCCGGTTCGGCGGCCATCAGCATGACGCGGCGTTCGGGAGGAACGAGCTGATACCCGGCGATGTGGAGGGCTCGTACCATTCTTCGCCGCGTGGGCTCTGAAGAAGGCGGGCGTGGCGTTATCGACCAGGTCGTGCGGGCACCGGTAGGTCACCGCGGGGCTGGCCTCGTGGATGTGATCCAGGGCAGCTGATCGACCGGAGCACGGAATGACACGTCGCCAGCCAACGAGCCATGCATCGGTCTCGCCGGCCACGCAAGTAGCCGGCTTCATCGCGAAGGTCGATCCGGCGGGAAGACCTGCTGCTCGAGGGGGGACTCGGGCTGGCCGCGATCGCGGCTATCTGCCTGGTGCTCTATACCTCTTGGTCGCGAACTGAGGTTCGGGCCCGCCGGCGCCCCTCCGCCGTGTCTGCAGCAGGGCCGAAAGAGTTGAGCCGTGAAGATCAGCCCAGTGAGTGGCCGACCACCAGGAGACGGCGGGTCGGCCCGCCAGCGCGCTGCCGAGCGTGGACGAGATGAAGAAGGCGGCCGGATGCTGGCAGGGCGGCCGCATCAGGCGTCGGCTGGCTTCGCAGTCGCCTACGCCTTGCGCGCCTGCCGCTCGCGCGTGAGGTGTGGCACGAGGCCGAGGAGCCGTTCGATGACCATCAGCTGGGCGCGATGGTGCATCTCGTGCTCCTTCACGCTGAGAATCATCTCGAAACGGCTCTTGCTCCGCGGTTCGATCGGTTCGGGAAACGGCACCTGGTCGGCCAGTTCGCCTTCCGACACGCCGTCGAGGTAGCCGGCCCAAGCCTCGCCACCGCGTTTCAGCGCGTCGAGTATCTGCGCCTTGGTCACGAGCTGCTGCTCCAGTTCCTGACGCTGGCGCCCGAGCGCGCTGAAGTCGACTCCGACGTGCGTCTTGATCTTGCGCACGGCATGGCTCTCGTAGCTCGTGCGGGCCACGACGGCGATATGTGCCAGGATCTCCCCCACGCTGCGGCTCGCGGGCGTCGGGCGGAAGCTGTACTTGTTCTCTGGGATCTCCTCGGCGACGATGAGCGTGTTCTTTCGAACGGTCCGGAAGCCCCGGGCCAGTTCCTTCGCGGCGTAGTACGTCATAGCGTCAGTCTCCTGAAAACGGGGGAACGCCGAACACCCTCCATTCTACCGCCGATCCGGAGCGGCGCGCCCAGCACGATCCCACAATCACGGGGAAGCAGATCCTGGCTCGGATCTCCACCGGTCCTGCGGGCTCGCACGCGGTCTCGGGTTCCTCGCGTACCGCCAAGGTGGACGGCGTGTCGGACGACGCGTTGACACTCCCGATGAAGGCGTGACCGCTGGGGTGTCGAACAACTTCGCAAGACCGATCATCCAGACCAGCGACGGCGCCATCTGGGTCGGCACGAACGACCGCGAATCTTCCGTGCGGGCGCCGAAAGGGTCGGACGCGACACGCCGAGTCCGTTCTTCCGTGTATCGCTTACGTGGTAAGCCTCGTGATGACACTGTGACCGTCACCGGAGTCTTGGACTTGCGTTATGGCAGCTGCGACGCTCACGGAAAAGGGTCAAGTCATCATCCCGGCCGAGATTCGGGCGCGCGACGAACTGACGCCCGGTCCGTCGCGTGGCGTCCCGCACGCGCGCCGTCCGTCGGCCGCAGCCGCTACACGGATACCGGCGCCCCCCGCGCCGTTCCACCTCGACCCGCAGAGCGACCTCCGGATCGTCACCGTCAAGCTCCACCCGCGACACACGGAAGCCCCCGAGCCCCAAGATCCGGGTACAATCGGCCAGCGATCCCACGAGTCCAGGCCGCCGAGCAGGCCGCCCACCCCAACATCGGCCCGCGCAGGCAGCCGGGTCATCAGCTCAAATCGTTGCACTCAAATCGGCGAAGAGCCAAAAAACGCGGCCGGCAGCGTCAGTGAAGAACGCGAGGCAACCTGCCACCAGGAGAGTGGCGCGCTCGCGGCGCTGCTATCGCGCCAGGATCCGGGTCTTCCGGCGCGCCTGGTACGACGACACGAGGCGCTCGAGCTCGGCGACGAGGCTCGGATTGGCCGACGACAGCGCGATCGCATCGCGGAGCGCAATCACCGCTTCGTCGAATCGATCGAGTTCGGCCAGCGCCGCCGCCTTCGTGCCGAACGAGGCGGCATCGGAGCGGGACGTGAGGCTGAGGGCGCGTTCCGCCAGTTCCAGCGCCAGGGCGCCGTTTCGCACCGCGTCATCCGACGAGACGGCGAGCATCAGGCCGAAGTGATTCAGCACGACGACATGATCTGGCCGCGCGTCGAGGACGCGGCGGAAGTGCGGCGCCGCCAGGGCGTGCTGGCCGCGGGCGAGATAGGCCTCAGCCAGGTTGCGGTGCGCGTCCAGGTACTCGGGCCGCAGCGCCAGGGCTCTCTCGAGATGGACGATGGACGAGTCGAGCTTGCCCAGGGCGAACTCCGCCGCACCGAGATTCGATAGCGCCTCCGCTCTCCCGGGGTCCAGGTCAACGGCCTTCTGCAACTCGAATTCAGCCTCGCCGTACCGGCCCGCGATCACCAGGTTGGCTCCAAGCGCCGTTCGAACCCGCGGGTTGGCCGGCTGGCTGGCGATCGACGCGCGCCAGATCTTCTCCTCGCTCGCATAGTCGAGGTTTCTCGCTCGCGTTCGAAGGCCGAGCACGACGATCGTCGCGCCGAGCGCCACGACGCCGGCCACCTGCGCGAAACGCCGGGCACCGTCCCCCGCCGACACCGAGAGGAATCGACCGAGAACGTACGATCCGACCACCGCTCCCGCGATGAGCGCGGCCAGCGGCAAATACATCCGGTGCTCGGCCACCACTTCAGTCACGATCGGCAACAGGCTCGACGTGGGTGCCAGGAGCAGGAAGAACCATGCACCCGCGAACCCCAGCGGGTGCCGCCGGGCCACGCCAACGGCGGCCAGCGCAAAGGTCAGACTCAGGGCGGCGAAAGGCGCGGTCACGCTCGCGAGCGAGCGTGCCATCGGCCACTGCATGTCGAGAATGAGTGGCGACGGCCACGCCGCCAGCCGCAGATAGTGCACGAGCACGCCCGCCTGGGTCAGCAGGTACGTCCACGGCGTCCAACCGTCGAGCCACAGCCCTACCGATTTCGACCGGGCACCGGGCTCGGTGAAGACGAGCAGCAGGCACGTGGCGGCCAGGCCCGCATAGAGAGGCCACCGGCGCCGCCACCAGGACGGCCACGTCTCTGCGCCCGGGGTCTCGGCCAGGAAGATCGAGTCCCACACGATCACGAGCAGCGGGCCAGCCACCGCCACTTCCTTCGTTCCCATTCCGAGGGCACAACTGGCCAGGGCGCCAGACGACCAGAGCCGGGCGCCTGCCCCGTCGGCAGCGCGGATGGCGCAGTAGAGAGTCAGCAGCACGAAGAGCCCTGCCAAGGACTCGACACGCTGGACCAGGTAGGTCACCGCCTCCGCGTGGAGTGGATGGACCACCCACACGATCGCCGTCCCGAGCGACAGGCTCGTCGCCGCACCTCCCAGGCGCCGGCGCAGCCGTTGGCTCAGCAGCGTCCGCCGGACGACGCCGAACAGGGCGAGAGCGGCCGCGAGGTGGATCGCCAGGTTCAGGAAATGGTAGCCCCAGACGTTGCGTTCGAAGCGCCCAACCACCGCCGCGCTCGCGTCCGTCCGCGCACGCTCGAAGGTGTCGCGGGCATCTGGAGGCGCGAGCGCGTAATTGATGGCGAACGTCAGGCTCGCCACCGGCCTAGCCGACAGCGTGACGTCCCGCGGCGCCGACATCGCTCGTGTCAGCGGCCAGATGCTCCTGATGTTCGGATTCTGGACGATGGCAGGAAAGTCGTCGAAGACAAAGGCGCCACCGAGACTGTTCGAGTAGGCCCACGCGCCGACGACGACAATCAAGGCCGCAGCTATCAGCACGGCAGAGGATTGCCACGCCGTGGATGTCAACGTGCGGGGCGAGGGCGCATCGACGGCGGGCTGCCTCGAGGAGGTGGGGGGCCGTCCGGGCGCGGCGCGTCGCATGTCCGATCTGCGCGGCCGCCTGCGTGTCATCATGACCACCTGCTACGCCTTCCGCTCCCTGCTCGTCGTCGTGTGGCCCGGCTGAGCGATGACGCCGGCCGCCGCCGGGTGTCCGCGGCCAATCCGCGGGTCTGAGGATGCCGTGATGTTACCGCGTAAAGACGTACCCCGGATCTGCCTGGCAGACTTCCATGGGGTGTGTCTCGGCACGCTGTACCCTGTGCCAAGTACGGTGGTCGCGGACGGCCCTGGCGGCCAGCGAGGCGTTAGCGTGCGCTGAGCGCCGTTGTCGCTGCCGGCGATGTGCTGAGAATCAGGTTGACGCGCACGAGCCCGTCGCGATAATGAGCGGAGAGAGGTTCAACGCTCTGCCTTCTGTTCCCTGGCCGCTACCGGCTGGGGCGTTTGGCCTGTGCGGCCGAAGACCTCATGAAGAACGCCGTCATCATGGCGTCGTTCGCCGATCACGCGGCGATGAGCGACGAGCGCGTGCCGCCCAAGGCCGGCGGCCAGTAGGAGGACCGGCCTCGGCAGGGGCCGGGCTCGTGTCGGGACAGGAGCACACGTCATGACGAGACGACGGCTGTTGGTGGTCCTCTGCACGCTCTGGGCGACGGCGATCACGGCGGGGCTGCGCGGCCAGGCGCCTTCGCCGGTCATCGAGAGCCACGAGGGTGACGACTACACGCGGTACGAGCTGCTCGCGCCGGGCTCGGCGCGGTTCCGAATCGTGTACGAGGTGACGGCGACCTCGCCAGGCGCCCGCTTCTACTTCAACATTATTCGGAAGGGCAGCGAGGCCAGCGACGAGGCCGTCTTCGACCAGATGACGGGGCAGCACCTGCCGTTCACCGTGGTGGACGGAGCGGCCGCGCGCGCGGCCGGCCTCCAGCAGGCCGATCCTGACGCGAACTACATCCAGGTGACGCTGCCGCGGCCGGTACCGAAGGGCGGAGAAATCCGGCTGCGGATCGACAAGACCTACAAGGATCAAAAATCGTACTACCAGGAGGGCGACACGATTGTGTTCGCCCGCGGCCTGGGGATCCGCCGCAACGCGGTCGTGATGCCGGCCGGTTACGAGATCGTGTCGTGCAACGTCCCGTCGCAGGTACTCGCGAACCCGGACGGGCGGCTCATGCTCAGCTTCTTCCACATCGGCGCCGGCGAGGCGCCGCTCATGCTCAAGGCGCGGCCGCTGCCGAAGGACGCCGCGGTGCCCGGTTCACCGGCGAAGGCAGCATCGGCTGTCTCCGCCCCTAAGCCGCCGGTCGCAGCGCCCGTCGCAGCTTTGTCGAACGCCGAACGCCTCTCGGAGCGTGCCCACCAGGACCGGGAGATCGTCTATTTCCTCCAGCAGCCCGAGACACACGCCTTCTCGCTCTACCACGACTACACGGAAACCCGCGCCGGGACCGACAAGTACCTGAACGTCGTGCGCGCCGGCTCCCGGGCCTCGAATCCTTCTGCCCGCCTGCTGGACACGGGCGAGGCGCTGAAGGTGGAGACGCTGAAGGGCAACGCGATCACGGCGGCCAGCCTCGACATCGGCGAACCGGTGACGCCGGCCACGGAAGTGGTGGTCATCCGGTTCCCGGCAGTGGCAAAGGGACAGTCGGTCCGCCTCCGCATCATCGAGACCTACATGGACGAAGGCCGCTACGACATGGCTGGCGACGAACTGGTCTGGGACCGGGGCCTGGGCCGACCGCGAAACGCCGTGGTTCTTCCGGCAGGCTGGTACCTCACGGCCAGTTCGATCCCGACGGTGGTCACGATGACCGAGGATGGCCGGGTGCGGCTGGAGTACAACAACCCAAGACCCGACGACGTCAACGTCCTGTTGAAAGCGGCGCGGCGCTCGCGCCGATAGAGTCAGGCGGCGCGACTGAGACGCGGGCACCTCGGCGCCGGGCGTTGGAGTACGGCGAGTTGATGCCGTAGGGCGACAATCTCCGCCTCGAACTCGAGACGCGACCGAACGGAAGACCGGAAGGCGGCGAACAGGGCGACAAGCAACGCGCGGTCATGCTGGCCGGGAACGGTATCGGCCTCCGGTCCTGACTCTCAATCAATCAATCGACGACACACGCCCGAGTCATGCGACGGCGCGCACCCACACCTCGACCCAGTGCTCCACGTGGTCATCGACCAGTGGCACCGCCCTGCCGGCCTGGTCGTTGCCATCAAGGCTGAGACGCTGGTCGCCGGTCGCGTGCGGCGTCTGGTGCACCGTGATGTGATAGACGGTCTCGCGGTACCGGTAGTGCACGGTGAAGGCGGCCCAGTCCACAGGGAGGCAAGGCTCGATCCGCAACCGGTCGACCTCGAGTCTCAAGCCGAGGAGCGACTCGACGATGAGCCGGTACATCCAGCCGGCAGACCCCGTGTACCAGGTCCACCCGCCGCGCCCGACGTGAGGGGCCACCGCGTAGACGTCGGCCGCCACTACGTAGGGCTCCACCTTGTAGGTCTCGACCGCGGCCGGTGACGCCCCGTGAGCGAGCGGGTTGATCAACCGCCACACCTCCCACGCGCGTCGGGCGTCGCCGAGTTCGGCAAACGCCATGGCCGCCCAGATGGCCGCGTGGGTGTACTGCCCCCCGTTTTCTCGCACGCCCGGGACGTAGCCTTTGATGTACCCGGGGTCGAGCGCGGAGGTGTCGAACGGCGGGTCGAGCAGGCGGACGAGCCGGTCGTCGCGGCGGACCAGTCGCGCGTCCACCGCGTCCATCGCGGCGCGGGCGCGGGTCGGATCGGCGGCGCCGGAGAGGACGGACCAGCTCTGCGCAATCGAATCGATCTGGCACTCGGGGTTGCTCGACGAGCCGAGCGGCGACCCGTCGTCGAAGTAGGCGCGCCGGTACCACGACCCGTCCCACCCCGTCTCCTCGAGGCGCAACCGTAACTTCGCCGCCTCCGACAGGCAGCGATCCGCGAAGACGGAATCGCCGTGCTGCCGGGCCAAGTCGGCAAACGGCGTCAGCACGGCGTAGAGGAAGAACCCCAGCCAGACGCTCTCGCCGCGCCCGGCCGCGCCGACCAGGTTCATGCCGTCGTTCCAGTCTCCTGAGCCGATGAGCGGCAGGCCGTGGGCGCCGAACCGCAGGCCTCTCACGATTGCACGCACGCAGTGGCGGTAGAGGCTGGCGCTGTCCTCGGACGTGACCGGCAGATCGTAGTAGGAGTCCTCCTCAGGGTTCACGGCGCGGCCTTCGATGAAGTGGACGGTTTCATCGAGTACCCCGGTGTCGCCGGTGGCGGTCACGTAGCGGCACGTCGCCATCGGCAGCCAGAGGTAGTCGTCCGAGCAGTGCGTGCGGACGCCTCGACCCGCAGGCGGATGCCACCAGTGCTGGACGTCGCCTTCCGGGAACTGTCGCGACGCGCACAACAGCAGGTGTTGCCGGACGAGCGGGGCCTCCGCGTGGATGAGCGCCATGACGTCCTGCAACTGGTCACGGAACCCGAACGCGCCCCCCGACTGGTACGCGCCGCTGCGCCCCCAGAGGCGACACGCGACGGTCTGGTAGAGGAGCCAGCCGTTGGCCAGCGTGTTGAGCGCGGCGTCGGGTGTCTCGACCTGCACGGCGCCGAGCGTGTGGTTCCAGTACTGCCAGACGGCCTCGAGCGAGCGACGCGCAGCGTCCGCACCCCGGACACGGCCGAGCAGGCCTGCCGCGTCGTCGCGGTCGCGTCCTGCGCCGAGCCTGAAGACGATCTCGCGCTCCTGTCCGGCGTCCAGCGCAAAAGCCACCTGAATCGCCGCGCACGGATCCAGAGCGGCTCCCACGCGACCGGAGAGCGTCGACCGCATCATTGCGGCCGGCTGGCTGAGCGTGCCGTTGCGGCCGATGAACTCGGTGCGATCGCAAGACACGCGGCGACTCGCGTCGTCCACGTGGAAGAAGGCCGTGCGCCCGGCAAATTCGGCGTTGTAGGCGTTCTCGGCGAAGAGGGCGCCGGTGTCGGGGTCGATCGCGGTGACCACGTGCGGAGCGGTCTTTGCCCGGAGGTCGCCCAACACCCACTCCACGTAGCCGGTGGCGGACAGGCGGCGCGGTCGGTTGGAGGCATTGCGGATCTTCAGCACCGACCACTTCACGGGCGCCGTCAGGTCCACGTACACCCACAACTCCGACGTGACGGCGTCTTCGGTGTGCTCGAAAACGCTGTAGCCGAATCCATGCCGGCTCGTGTACGGACGGTCGCTTCCGGCCGGCAGCGGCGTCGGCGACCAGAAGCGGCCGCTTTCCTCGTCGCGCAGGTAGAAGGCCTCTCCGCAGGCGTCAGTGACCGAGTCGTTGCTCCATGGCGTCAGGCGGAACTCGTGGGCGTTCTCGGCCCAGGTGTAGGCCGAGCCGCTCTCCGAGATGACGGTGCCGAAGCCGGGGTTTGCCAGGACGTTCACCCAGGGCGCCGGCGTCACCGCGCCAGGCCCGGTCGTGATGATGTACTCGTGGCCGTCCGGGGTGAAACCGCCCAGCCCGTTGGAGAACACGAGGTCGCGGCGAGGCGGCAGCGCCGGTGCGGGAGCCTGCGCACGGTAAGCCCGGGCCGACGTGAACCGCGCGGGGAGCACCTCGACCAGGCGGCCGCCGATCTGGTCCGCCAGCGAGCCGCGGCTGTCGGCAATGATCGCCCTGGCGACCGACTGGAACAACGTCCGGTCCTCGCTCGAGATCTGCTCGGCCGGGCGGACGACGATCGCGCCCGGGCGGTCCGGCGCACGGGTCTCGACGCCAGCCGCGATGAGGCCGATGATCTGATCCTGGAGCACCTGCCGGTATCCGGCGCGGTCCTCGTTCCAGATCACGAGGTCCACCGCCAGCCCCTTCAGACGCCAGTAGGCGTGGGCCTGCACGATCTGGCGCACCAGCTCGATGTGGGCCACGTCGCCGATCTGCAGCAGCACGATCGGCAGATCGCCGGACACCGAGTGGCCCCACAGCCCGGACTGCCCGCGCCGGTTCCTGGCGAGGATGGCCGGATCGGCGCGCAGCGATGGGTTCGCGTAGATGATGGAGCTGGCCAGGCGGCAATAGAGCTGCGCGTCCGACTCGCTGGCGTTCAACTGCCGCAGGACGACCCGGGCGTGTGTGGACGCCAGCGCGAACACGCGGTTGGCGAGCCGCCGGTCCTGGTACTTGCCCACGAGGCCCAGGCAGGCGGCGCGCGTGTCAGCCATGCCCGAGACGATGTCGATCGTGATCGTCTCGTCCGGGTCGAGCACGTAACGGCCGCGGATGGCGACGATCGGGTCGAGCACCGACCCCGCGGCGCCCGAGAGCGGCCCGGGCTCGCGCATCGCGCGCGGGTCGGCGGGCGTCCGCCCGCGGCCGAGGAAGCGCAGCCGATCGGTCTCGTACGAGAGGGCGCCGCCAGCCGACGCGCCATGCGCCGCCATGAGGTGGAACATCCAGGGGGACGGCTCGCCGCGCGAGCGCGGGCGCCTCGTGCAGAGAATGGCGCGCTGGTCCGGGACGATCTCGGTCTGGACGAAGAGGTTGCTGAACGCCGGGTGCAACGCGTCGGCGGCGGGGGCGGCGAGCGCCACCTCCGCGTAGGTCGTCACCTCAATCGTCCGGCGCGTGCGGCCGGTGTTGGTCAGGCGCAGCCGGCGCAGCTCGACATCGTCCTCGGGCGACACGGCGATCTCCGTGTAGCTCTCGATCTCGTGCTTCCTGCCGCGGAACTCGGCGCGGGCCTCGGAGAACACCGCCTCGAACCGATCGGCCGGCTGCAGCGTCGGCTGGTGCGCCGCGGACCAGAAGGCGCCGTTCGCGACATCCCGGATGTAGCAGAACGTCCCCCAGTTGTCCGAGGTCGCATCCTCGCGCCAGCGAGTGACGGCGAGGTCCTTCCATCGGCTGTACCCGCCGCCCGCGTTGGTGACCACGACGTGATACCGGCCGTTCGACAGGAGCTGCACCTCGGGGGTGGGCGTGTCGGGCCCGCTGAACGAGCGCATCGGGATTTCGGCGCTGCTCGGCGCCGTGCGGGCGTCCGACGCGGGCGTGGCCGGCAAATAGAGCGCGCTCGCGCGCGGGATCCGCTCCTGGAGCAGCAGCGCGGTCGCCTGGAACGCCGGGTCGGACGCGAAGCGCTTCTGCATCCGGCCGTCGAGGAGCACCTGCGCCAGCGACAGGAACATCATCCCCTGGTGATGCGCCATGTAGGAGCGAACGAGGGCGTGCGAATGACCGCGCGGCAGGCGCGCCGGCGTGTAGTCAATCGCCTCGTAGAAGCCGAGTTCCCCCTCGAAGCCCTCTGCCGCGAGCCGCTGCAGGTTCGAGCACGCCTCCTCGGGCGACACCATCAGCGCGAGGGCTGACGCGTACGGCGCGACGACGAGATCATCCGCGAGGCCGCGCTTGAGGCCGAGGCCCGGCACGCCGAACGCGCGGTACTGGTAGGCGAGCCGCCCGTCGAGCAGGTTGTACCCTGATTCTGAAATGCCCCACGGCACCCCGAGGTGCCTGCCGTATTCGATCTGGCGCTTGACCGCCGCCTTGCACGTCTGGTCGAGCAGCGTGTCGTCGTAGCCCGGCATCACGATGAGCGGCATCAGGTACTCGAACATCGAGCCGCTCCACGACATCAGCACCGGCTCGCCCGCGGCGGTCGTGAGCAGGCGCCCGAGCGCGAACCAGCTCTCCTGCGGCAGGTGTCCCTGCGCGATCGCGACGAACGTGCAGAGACGCGCCTCTGAGGCGAGCAGATCGTAGTAGCTGGAATCGCGCCGACGCTCGGCGACGTTGTAGCCGATCGAGAGGACGTGGCGGGTCTTGTCGAGCAGGAAGCTCCATTCCATCTCCGCGAGGTCGATCGACTGCCGCGCGAGAAGGTCGATCGCAGCGACCCGTGCCCTTGCGGGGCCGGCCCACTCGTCGTCGAGCGCCGCTAGCTCGCCGAGCGTCGGAATCGAGGTGAACCCGGGGAGGTGCGACTGCGGCGTGGCGGAGGCCGCGAGCGACGTCCACGGGGCCAGGCACGCGAGATCGTCCATGACGTCCCGGCATTGGCCGGCCAGCGCCGAGGCCCAGCCTCTTGCCTCGCGCTCGGTCGCCGTCGCGAGCGCCGTGGCCAGGGCGCTGCTCTCCGTCGCGAGGCGTTCGAGGACCCGCCTGCCGTCCGCGACCGTCGCCGGCGGGGATTCACACGCCGCGTCGAGCGCCTTTTGCAGCCGTGTTATGGCGGTCGTCGGCGCGCCCGGATTGGTGTCGGCCACGAGGTCGAACGCGTCGCGCAGTCCCTGAAAGGTGCGCGCCGGCAGGATCGGTTCGTCCAGAAGCGCGAGCAGCCCCGGCCGGAGCGTCAGGAGATGGCCGGCCAGGTTGCCGCTGTCCACCGAGGAGATGTACCGCGGCTCGAGTGGCGCGAGCGACTGGGTGTCGTACCAGTTGTAGAAGTGGCCGCGGTAGCGCTCCATCGCCGACATCGCCTGGAACGCGCGCGTGGTGCGGTCCACGAGCCGGCCCGCCGAGATGTAGCCGAAGTCATAGGCGGACAGATTGGCGAGGAGCGCCAGTCCCATGTTGGTCGGCGACGTGCGATGCGCCACCCCTGGAGCGGGCGACTCCTGGTAGTTGTCCGGTGGCAGCCAGTGATCGTCGGCCCCGACGTAGGTGTCGAAGAAGCCCCATGTCTTGCGTCCAACGCCGCGGAGAAATCGGAGCTGGTCCCTGGTCAGCCGCGCCTCGCGCCGCGTCAGCGGACGGCTGACCTGCCAGGTGATGACCGGGGCGGCGAACCAGAGGAGCAGGATGGGAGCGGCGGCGGCGAGGCCCGACGGACGGGCCAGCGACAAGTACGCGCCCGCGGCGGCGGCAAGGGTGGGGGCGATCCACATCCTCGCCCACGCACCGGCGAGCCCCTGGCCTATGGGGCGTCCCTGTTCAGCCGACGGCGTCCACTCGAGGAGGCGTCTGCGTGTAATGAGCGTCCGCGCCGTGGTGCGGACGGCGGCGTCGAGGCTGAAGAACGCTTCGTACGGGAGACAGGCGAGCGTCATCAACGCCTGCGCAACCTGACGCCCAACCGAGCGCGCGCTGCCCGCGAGATGCCGGGCGAGCCGCACGTCGGCCGGTTTTCGGACGATGTCGGGGAGCGACGCGACCAGGGCGGGGAGCAACAGGCAGCCGACACCGGCAAGGGTCCATCCCCAGGCGGGCGAGAGCACGGCCCACGCGACCAGGAGCAGGCCCACCAGCGCCGCGGGCGCGAGGCTGCGGCGGAGGTTGTCGAGAAGCTTCCATCGGCCCAACGCGGGGAGCGGGTTCCTGGTGCGCCGCCCATCGCGACCTGGAACGGCCGGCAGCAGCCAGCGCCACAACTGCCAGTCGCCGCGGATCCAGCGGTAGCGCCGCCGCACGTCCTCCTCGTAGCGGGACGGGTACTCCTCGTACACCTGCACGTCGGTCAGCAGCCCGGCGCGCGCGTAGCATCCTTCGAGCAGGTCGTGGCTGAGGATCCGGTTCTCCGGGAAGCGACCGCCCACCGCCAGGTCGAACGCGTCCACATCGTAGATTCCCTTGCCGATGAAAGAGCCTTCGCCGAACAAGTCCTGGTAGACGTCGGACACGACGCGGGTATAGGGGTCGATGCCAGGCTCGCTGGCCCACAGCCGCGCATACCGTGACCGGTTCGCACCGGGGAGGCTGACGGCCACGCGCGGCTGAAGGATGCCGTACCCTTCGGTCACGCGCTGCTCGTGCTCGTCGTACCGGGCGCGGTTGAGCGGGTGCATCATGGCGCCGACCAGGAGGCGGCCGGCGTCTCGCGGCAGCTGCGTGTCCGCGTCGAGCGTGATGACGTATTTCACCTGCTGGAGGATCCCGGTGTCCCCAACGACGCGCGAGAAGTCGCCGTTCGAGCGGCCGCGGAGCAGCGCATTCAAATCGGCCAGCTTCCCGCGCTTGCGCTCGTATCCCATCCAGACGCTCTCTTTTGGGTTCCAGCGTCGCGGGCGGTGGAAGAGGAAGAACGGGCCGCGGCGAGCGGGCGCGCCAAGCGACGTACCATCGGAGATGCCGTACTTGTCATTGAGTTCGTTGATCCGCTGCTCGGCGAGACACTCGAGGGCGTCGTCCTCCGGAAGGGTTTCCTGGGAAGCATCGGCCAGGTCCGTCAGGAGGCCGAAGGCGACGTGGTCGTCCCGGTTGCCGAGGAAGCGCACCTCCAGTGCTTCGACCAGGTGCTCGACGTTCTGCGCGCTCGTCATCAACGTCGGGACGACGACCAGGGTCCGCGAGGCCCGGGGGATGCCTTCCGACAGATCCATCTTCGGCAGGGCACGGGGCGTCGCCAGCCGGGGCACCAGGGCGTTCACGACGGCGACGGCTACCTGGCTGGCGCACAGCAGTAGGAGGATCCCGAACAGCACGAACAGGCCGAGGAGCCAGCCATCCGCGCCCTCCCCTCGCACCCTCACGATCAGGGCTGCCGTGGGCAGCGCCGTGAGGGCGACGATGCTTCCGAGATAGAGCGTCAGCGGGTGGCTGAGGCACACGCGCCGCACGGTTTCGGCGACGGAGAAGCGCGCACGCGCCGCTCGTTCGAGCTGTGAGAGTCCCTTGTCGACGAGGTAGAAGCCGACGTGCATCGCCCTGGCGTCGCGCGCCGCGGTCGCGGCTGTCTCCCGGGCGAGGTGGATCGCGATCCCGGCCACCTCACCTTCCGTCCGGCCGCTCCGCCTGGCCGTCGTCTCCACGACGTGGCGATACTGGTCCCGCGTGGCGAAATCCATCAGGGGATACACGCCGGCCGGATCCTCTCGCAGGGTCCGCTCCATGCTGCTCCTCGCCTCGACGAAGTCGCGCCAGTCGGCGGCCCCGAGGAATCTCAGGCTGCTGATGCTGTTGCTGATCGAGACCTGATCGGCGGCCTGCTGCTGGTTCTCCGATTGCACCACTAGCTCGATCGTCAGGCCGTCCTCCGACAGCCGCTGTTCGATCCAGGTGAGCGGCAGGGCCAGCGCCGGGCTCTTGCCCTGCAGGCGGCGAGCGAACTCGGCGACGAACGACCCGACCATCGGCGGTTCCGACCGCGCCATGTCGGCGATCGACAGAATGAGGCTCTTCGGGTCCTTCTCTGCGATCGCCGTCATCTGGTCCGCCCAGTAGTCGGCGCGATTCCGATCGACGCGGTCGGCCCCGATCCGGGCCGCCACGCGGCGGAGGTTCTCGAGCAGGGCCAGCCGCAGCATGATCGGGATGGCCCACAGTTCGCCGATCGTGAGCGGCGTCACCGCCTGGTAGGTCGAGACGAACCCGCCGAGGCCGTCGGTGTCCAGGCGGCCATCGCCGTGCGAGATCGTCTCGAGGGCGATGTCGTAGACCCGTGGCAGCCTGGCCGACGGGCCGTCGGCCAGGCTTGGCAGCTCGCGGCTGTAACGCGCCGGGAGGTGCCGCCGGGCCGTGCGGATCTGTTCCTCGATCAGGTAGAAGTTGTCGAGCAGCCACTCCCCGGCCGGCGTGATCCGCCGGCCGTCGTTCACCGCCTCCGTCAACAGGGTCCGGACGGCGACGAGCATGGTCTCGTTCGCCGCCAGGCGCGTCAGCAGTGCGTCGGAGCCCCGCGTCGTGCTCAGCCGATGTGAGCCGGCCAGGATCTTTCCGTGCTGCGCCATCTGCTCGCGGCTGAACAGCTCCGCGCGCAGCGGCGGTTCCTCGCCGACGAAGGCCGCCGAGAAGTACGGTCGGCGAGTGATCGCTTCGCGCAACGAGATCAGTGGGTTGGCGGTACCCATGCCGGTCATGCCTACCGGCTCTGCTTCAAGTACTTGAAGAACTCACCGTCGGTTGACAGGATGAGCGTGGTGTCCGCTGCGAACGTCTTCCGGTACGTCTCCATCGTCTTCAGAAACTGGTAGAGCTCCGGGTCGCGGCCGTAGGCCTCGGCGTAGATGCGCGTGGCTTCGCCGTCGGCCTTGCCCATCACCTCCTGGGCCTTGCGGTACGCCTCAGACTGGATCCCCTTCAACTCGCGTTCCTTCTGGCCGCGGATCTCGGCCGCCTTGCCGTGGCCTTCCGATCGCGACCGCTCGGCGATGCGCCGGCGCTCGGAGATCATGCGCTCGTAGACCTTCTGCTGCACCTCGGCCACGTAGTTGACGCGTCTGATCTGCACGTCAACCAGCTCGATGCCGAACTCCGAGACGATGTGGCGCGACTTGTCGAGAATGGCGCGGGTGATTCTGTCGCGCCCCATCGCGATCTTGCCCGCCACCGCGGCTGCGCCCATGTCCACGTCGGCGTTCTCCTCGGTCTCTGGGAACGCCCGGTCGGTGCTGCGGACGACCTCGATGAGATCGTTGTTGGCAATGACGTTGCGGGTCTCGCCATCGACGATGTCGTCGAGGCGCGATTGGGCGCTGCGCTCGTCGGTCACGCGCTGGAAGAAGAGGAGGGGGTCCTTGATGCGCCAGCGCGTGTAGGTGTCCACCCAGATGTATTTCTTGTCCCGGGTCGGAATCTGGTTCGGGTCGCCGCTCCACTCGAGCCACCGCTTGTCGAAGGCGTGGACGGTCTGGATGAACGGCACCTTCATGTGGAGGCCGGGGTCGGTGTGCGGCTGCCCGACCGGCTCGCCGAACTGGGTGATGATGACCTGCTCGGTTTCGGCGATCGTGTAGACCGACATCCAGCAGGTGAGCAGTCCGAGGACGATGACGATGGCGAGGAGGAGGGGCTTCACTACTTCACCTCCTGCTTGGCAGGGTCGAGATTGATGAGCGGCAGGATCCCCTTCATCGACGAATCGATGATGAGTTTCCGACCCGTCTTCGGCAGCACCTCGTTCAACGTTTCGAGATACAGGCGCTTGCGCGTGACGTCCGGGGCCTTGCGGTACTCGTCGTAGATGTTGACGAAGCGGGCGACATCGCCGCGCGCGTTGTTGACGCGCTCGAGCGCGTAGCCTTCCGCGGCGCGCACGACCCGCTCGGCCTCACCACGCGCGTTCGGGACTGTCTGGTTGTAGTCCGCCCACGCCTCGTTGATGAGCCGTTCCTTCTCCTGGATTGCCTGGTTGACCTCGTTGAACGCCGGCTTGACCGGGTCAGGCGGATTCACGTCCTGCAGGACGATCTGGAGCACCTCGAGGCCGGTCTCGTACCGATCGCACAGGCGTTGGAGCAGCTCCTTCCCGTTGACCTGGATCTCCTCGCGGCCGACCGTCAGGACTTCGTTGACGCTGTGGTCGCCCACGACCTGGCGCATCACCGCCTCGTTCATGTCGCGGAAGGTGGAAGGATCTCCACGCCGGGCGGCGCTGTCGAGGTTCCTGACCTTGAACAGGTACTTGTAGGGGTCTTTCACCTTGTACTGCACGATCCACTCGACCACCGCGACGTTGAGATCGCCGGTCAGCATCAGCGACTCGGCCTTGGTCACGTCGCTCTGCTCGAACTGGGACTGCACCCCCGCCGTCGTGGTGCGGAATCCGAACTCGGTCTTCAGCTGGCGCTGCACGGTCACGCGCGTCACCTTCTCGACGAACGGGATCTTCACGTGGGGCCCGGGATCCGTGGTTCGCACGTACCGGCCGAACCGCTGGACGACGCCCACTTCGTCGGCGTTCACCTGATAGTAGGTCGAGAAGAGGCCGACGAGGACGAACAGGATGAGAGCGATCCTGCCGATCATGCGCCCCCGACCCTGTAACGAGAACGGAGGCATGCGGCCGACGTCAACGACCGATCGGGCTCGCCGCTGCCAATCAACGACATCCAAGGTACACACTCCTCTCGCGGCACCAGCCGGTGTGGCCCGCCACAATCGCGCCACTCCCGCCCGGACCGACGCACCCATTCACACACGCCATTCTGAGGCGCAGGCGTCGTCCGCCGCTGTTCCAATGTGAACAGGCGGGTGCGGCCCAACGCTGTCATGATGGCAGCGCGAACACACCGACGTTTCGACTGGTCACCACGGTAACACGCGCGTCAACGCAAGGCGCACCCGCCCGCGTCTCACCACCCGCACGGAGTGGCGGCACGATTTACGGAAGCACGGAAACGACGTTCTACGTGCTGGGTCACAGCGCCGAAGGCTGTGGCTGGAGTGTCTCGCGCGGCTTCTGGTAAACGCTGACCCGGGCGGGCGGCAGGTTCCACCACACGACATTCGATGCGAGGAGCTCGAAACGGGAGGTGCCGTGCGGCCGGCCGTTGCCCAGGTAATAGCTGTATTGAACCCACTTCCCGGCGGGGCGAAGAACAGCGCGGATTTTTCTGGCGAGAGCGTCAGCGGCCTCGGGTGCGAAGTTTCTCAGAGGCAGACTGGAAATGACCGCCCCTGCGAAATTGAGTTGGCGGACGTGCTTCTTCAGCAGGCGGTCAAGTTGAAACGCGTCACCGGTGATGATGTGGGCGCGGGGGAAGCGTTCGCGCAACAGACCGGCCAGCCGGGGCGATTTCTCAATGGCCACCAACCGGTCTTGCCGCAGGCCGCGCTCGAGGAGGGCGTGAGTGACCGCTCCCGTGCCGGGGCCGAGTTCCAGAACGAACTCCCCTGGTTCGGGCGGAAGCCAGTTGGCCATGGCGCCGGCGAGATTCTTCGAGCTGGGCAGAATCGCGCCAATCTGTTGGGGACAAAGCAGCCATTCGTGGAGGAAAAGCGTCGTGGCACTCAGATTGGCGCGTAATTGCTTGGTCACTGTATGTTTCGGAAGACTTGGAACTTCAGCTTCGAACCTTCCGAATCATACCTGATATTGTCAGACGCTGATCGCAGCGACCATTTTTCGGGTTCCTGTCTCCCTTCCTCTTTCCCCCAGCAGCGCGCCTCGTCGCCATCGAGGCCTGGCCCGCTGTCGACCACGGTTAGACGGAGGAAGGGCACACCGGCGGTCACGCCGGTGTCGTCCCAGGTCGGACGTGAATCCACGTACCCAGGTAGCCATGCCCATCACCAGGGCAATGGACAGCGCGGCAGCAGCGATCCGGTGGCGGATGGCCAGCACTGGGGTAAGATTCTGAGCATGCCACGGCCTTGCTGACCTCGAACGTCTCCCAACTTCATATGGACGTGCTCGAAGCACACGGAGAGTGTAAGGTCGTGGTGCTGGTTGCCCACGGCCTGAATCTCCGAGCGCACGCGCTCCGCGACCTGTACGAACCGCTGCGCCAGCGCGGAGCGGCGATTGTCGTACTCCGGCTTCGAGGTCATGCGAGCGATTCCGTGGGAGACGCGCCGATGCTCGAGGAATGGAAGAGCATCGGTGCGACCGCGTGGGTCGAAGACTGGCGGGAGTCGGCGCGCGTCGCGGAAGAGCTCGCGACCAGCCGCGGAGTACCGCTGGCTTTCCTGGGGTACAGCCTGGGGGCGCTGATTCACGTCTACGGTCTTGCCACGGGGGAACGCGAGTCCAATCCGTTCCAGCGACAGGTCCTGCTGGCTCCGGCCGTCCGCGTGCGCCCTCGAACCCGCTTGGTGCTCCTCTTCCGCCCGTTAGGCAGGCGGTTCATCGTGCCCTCACTTACGCCGGCAGAGATCCGCTCGCACGGAGGCACGAGCATCGCTGCCTACGAATCGCTCTTCGGCTACGAGGCCGCGCTGTCCGCACTCGACGACCCGAAGCGGGTGAAGATCCCGACGCTCGTACTCATGGCTCCCGGCGATGAGCTGGTGAGCCAGCGGCGACTCGACGAGTGGATCGAACGCAACGGGCTCAGGCCTGAGTGGAGAATGCGGGCCCTCTCCAAGGATTCCGCCACAGCGCAGAGCTGGGTCCGGCACCATATCATCACCGAGCGCGGTCTCGGGACGGCCGCGTTCGCGGCGCTGACACAGGTCATTGCGGATGCGTTGATCGACGGCGTGATGGACGCCAGCGCCGATGCCCACGCCATATAGACGGGCGGGGCCGGCTCCTTCTTCGCCTCAGAACGTCACCCTCGGGCGGCGCCGCGCCTGGCTGCCCGGACGATCCAGGATGCCGGATGGTGCTCGCCTCCGGACACCGATGGCCCTATACTGCTGGCCTCATGGGAGGATCCCCGCATGGATGCGAAGACTGACCGGCGTCTACGGATGGGACTCGGCGCCCTGCTCGCGGTAGTGGCAGCCATCGGATTGCACGCGCAGCGGCAGGGCGGAGCGCCGGAGGGCGACCAACCCCTCGAACCGATCCGGTTCCGGTATATCGGCCCGGCCAGCGCGGGACGCATCGCCTCGGTGGCCGGCATCCCCGGCGACCAGAAGACCTACTACGCGGGCGCCGCGTCGGGCGGCGTCTGGAAGACCACCGACAGCGGCCAGACCTTCGAGCCGGTCTTCGACGACCAGCCCGCCCAGGCCATCGGCGCCCTGGCGGTGGCCCAGTCCAACCCGAGTATCGTGTGGGCCGGCACCGGCGAGGCCTGGGCCATCCGCGATGCCGACGTCATGGGCGACGGCGTTTACAAGTCGGCCGACGCGGGCAAGACGTGGACGAACATGGGGCTGCGCGAAACCGGCCGCATCGGGCGGATCCTCATCCACCCGACCAACCCGGACGTTGTCTTTGCCTGTGCGCTCGGCCGCACCACCGGCCCACAGGAGGAGCGCGGCGTCTTCCGGACGACCGACGGCGGCCGGAACTGGCAGCGCGTGCTCTTCGTGAACCCCGACACCGGCTGCTCGGGAATCGACATGGACCCGAAAGACCCCAACGTGCTCCTGGCGGGCACGTGGGAAGTGGTGATGCACACCTGGGCGATGTTCAGCGGCGGACCTGGCAGCGGCGTCTATCGCTCGCGCGACGGCGGCGCCACCTGGCACCGGCTCGAGCACCCCGGCCTCCCGAAGTCGCCGGTGGGCAAGATCGACGTCGCCATCGCGCCGTCCAACGGCAAGCGGATGTTCGCCCTGATCCAGACGCCGAACCAGGGATCGCTGTGGCGCTCGGATGACGCCGGCGATACCTGGAAGGCCGTCAGCTGGGACCGGCGGCTCATCGGCCGCGCCGGCTTCTACATCCGTGTGGCGGTCAACCCGCAGAACCCAGACGAGGTGTTCGTCGCCAACAGCAGCTTCCACCGCTCTACCGACGGCGGGCTGACCTTCCCGCCCAACACCACGCGCTGCGGCGACTGCCACGACATCTGGATTGACCCGAAGAACCCCGACCACTGGATCGTGACCGACGATGCCGGCATGACGATTACACGCGACCACGCGAAGACCAACATCAGTATCACGCTGCCGATCGGCCAGATGTACCACGTGGCCATCGACGACCAGGTGCCCTACTGGGTCTACAGCAACCGCCAGGACGACGGGACGATGCGCGGGCCGAGCACTTCGCCGGTGCCGGTGACGAACGTGCCGTCCTACTCGGCGGCGCAGGGGGCGCGCGGCGGCGGATTCGGCGGAGGGGGTGGCGGCGGTCGCGGCGGCGCGGCCGTGGCGTGGCAGGCGGGCATCGGCGGTTGCGAGTCGGGCTTCACCATCGCTGTTCCCGGCAACCCGGACGTCGTCTGGGCGACGTGCTACGCCAACGAGGTGACCCGCTTCGACAACCGGCTGGGCAGCGCGCGGTCGGTGAGCCCGTGGATCCACACGCTCGACTCGGAGCCGAACAAGACGAAGTACCGCTGCCACTGGACGCCGCCGCTCGCGTTCGACCCGTTCGAGAAAGAGACCGTGTATTACGGCTGCCAGGTGATCTTCAAAACCGACGACCAGGGGCAGACCTGGAAGATCATCAGCCCGGACCTCTCGACGCAGGATCCGAGCCGGATCGTGTCGTCGGGCGGCATCGTCGGCGACAACCTCGGCCAGTTCTACGGCGAGGTGGTGTTCGCCATCGCACCGTCGAAGCTGCAGAAGGGGCTGATCTGGGCCGGCACCAACGACGGCCTGATCTGGTTCACGCGCGACGGCGGACGGAACTGGAACAACGTGACGAAGAACGTGAGCGGCCTGATGAGGTGGGGCACCATCCGCAAGATCGAAGCGTCGCGCTTCGACGCCGGCACGGCGTACGTCGCGGTGGACTACCACCTGATGGACAACCGTGAGCCGTTCATCTACAAGACGACCGACTTCGGACAGACGTGGACGAAACTCAGCGACGGCCTGCCGAAGGGCCACCCACTGGCCTACGTCCTCTCGCTCGCCGAGAACCCGAATCGGAAGGGCATGCTGTTCGCCGGCACCGGCAACGGCTTCTACTACTCGATGAACGACGGGAAGACGTGGACGCCAATCAAGGACGGCCTCCCCGCGGCGCCTGTCAGCTGGATCGAGGTGGAGCCGCGCTATCACGACGTCGTCGTCTCGACCTACGGCCGCGGGCTCTACATCCTGCGCGACATCACGAGGCTGGAACAGCAGGACCAGGCGGACCAGGCCTCGGCAGCCTACCTGTTCGTGCCCCGGGCGGGCTTCCGCGAGGCGCGGAGCGGCAGCGCCGACTTCCTCTACTCACTGAAGACCGCGTCGGCCGACCGGGTGAAGTTCGAGATCGTCGATGCCGCCGGCGTGGTCATCAGGCGGTTCGACGGCCCGGGCCGCGCGGGATTGAACCGCGCCGCCTGGGACATGCGCCACGATGGCCCCGCCCAGGTGGAACTGCGGACCATCCCGCCCGACAACCCGCACATCTGGGAAGAGGCGCGGTTCAAGGGGCGTGACACCCGGCCGATCGTCCATTGGGGGATCCAGGGCACCCAGCGCCAGGGCCCGCTGGCGATTCCGGGGCGGTACACGGTCCGGATGTCCCTGGGCGGCGCCGCCTACGAACGGCCGGTGGACGTCCTCAAAAACCCGAAGATCCTGACGCCGGCCTTGGATCTTGCCGCCTCCACCGCGGCACAAGTACGGATCCGCGACGACATCAGCGAGACCGTGGCGATGATCAACCGGCTCGAGGTGATCCGAAAGCAGATCGAGGACCAGATCAAAACCAACGCCGGCAGGAAGCCGGCCGAGCAGGCGCTCCAGGCTCTCGAGAAGAAGATGATGGATGTCGAGCTGCAGCTGCTGTCGAGGACCGACCTGCACAGCGACGACAAGTGGTACGTGGAGACCTACAAGGTCTACATGAACCTGCTATGGCAGATGGGCGTGATCGGCTACGGCGCCAGCGACGTGGCGGGCGGCGCCGATTACCGGCCGACGGACGCGTCGCTGCAAGTGCTAGAGACGATCGAAGAGGATCTGGCCGCGGCCGAGGCAGCCTACACGACCTTGATCGAAAAGGATGTGCCCGCGTTCAACAAGTCAAACCCCAAACTCGTCATCAGGTAGGGGCGCCTCGCGGGCGTCTCCTATTTCTTCATCGGCAACGGCCTTGTGCAGGCCGCCATCCAGTTTGCACCCGGCGGCGACGGCAGCGGCTTCAGCGACATCTCGTCACTCGCGCAGCTCAGGGTGTTCGCTGACAGGGCGGGAGAGGCCGCGGCGCCGATGGGCATTGCCCTCTACCGCCGGCCTCGAGACAAGGACGTCGCGGAGTCAGGGCCGCCCAGGTTGCTGACGACCGGCTCACCGTCGAGGTAGCCTCGCCCGCGCGGTTTCCGGCTGCTGGCAGTCTGCTGTGGCGGCGAGGTGTGTTGGGGTAAGATGGATCATCAACCACATTCGCACCGGAAGGAGATCCGCGGATGATGATCAAGGACGTGCTGTTGCCGGAGTTCGACCACGAAATGGCCTTAACGCGCAAGGTGCTCGCGCGCATTCCCGAGGATAAGTTCGGCTGGCAGCCACACGAAAAATCGATGACCCTCGGCCGGCTGGCCGGGCACCTGGCCGAGATTCCCGGCTGGGTGAAGGAATCGCTGACACAGGACGGCCTCGACATGGGCGGCGAGCACAAGCCCGACGTCCTGTCCACACGGGACGAGGTGCTCGCCAAGTTCGACAAGATGGTGGCGGTGGCGCGGCCGCTGATCGAGGGTGCCAGCGACGCCCAGTTCATGGCGCCGTGGACGCTGAAGAACAAGGGCCAGGACGTCTTCACGATGCCGAAGATCGCCGTCGTGCGCGCCTGGGTCTTCAGCCACGCGATTCATCACAGGGGCCAGATGAGCGTGTACTTGCGCCTGACCGGCGTGCCGGTTCCCTCTATTTACGGGCCGAGCGCCGACGAAGCGAACTAGCAGGACGCTGAACATCGCATCCTGAATGCGGCAAGGCAGCCCAGCCGGTCGATCCTTCTCGCGGCAGGTCGGATTCGGCTGCGGGTGTATCAATCCAGGACTCCGCACCGCCCCCGCCGCCGGTCACCGGGTCGCACGCCGGACGGTTCACGGTCTACGAGGGGAGGAAGACCTGCCTGCGATGCCATGCGGATGAGGCTGCGGCGTTCCACCAGTTGCCCGCGGGAAACAAGGGAAGCGGGCCAGGTGAGTACCGGTCGAGCCGGATCGACCCGTCACCCGTGTGAATCGTGAGTGGGCCGCCGCCGCCGTTCAGGGAACCCCGGACGTGCGAGCCGTTCAGCCGCCCCGACAAGGTCACCGGCACGTTCATCGTCACATGCCCGTCGCCGGTATCCGCGGAGAGGTTGGCCTTGAAGCCGTCGGGGAGGCGCAAGGTCACGCTTCCATCCCCGGTCCGGACGTTCCAGGCGGTCGCGACCGCGGAGCCAGGCAAAACGGAGGCCTCGACGCTCCCGTCGCCGGTGTGAATATCGAGTTCGTCGAATCGGCCGGCCACGTTGATGCGGCCGTCACCGCTCGAGGCGACGAGGCGACCATCGAGTCCCGTGCCCTCGATCGCGCCATCTCCGGTGTGGAGACGCATCTCGCCCTTGACGCTCGCCACGCGCAGATGTCCGTCACCCGTGCTGATGTCGAGCTTCGCCTCGCGCGGGACTTTCACCACGAAGTCGAGGGAACGCCGCCCGACGCCGAGATTCCAGCTGGTCGCAGGGAACTTCGCTTCGATCTCGACCCGATCGCCCACCTGTCTCTCGATCAACGTGAAATCCTTGTTGATCGTGTAGCCGACCGTCTCGATGCGGGCCTCGACGTCCTTCCGGTCCCCCACCTCGATCCGGACGTTGCCGTCGCCCGTCTTCATCCACAGATCGGCTTTGCCGGCCAGGGTATAGGTCTTGGACCACTGGTCCGCATCGGCCGGAAACGCCAGGCCAAGCCCCGTCAACATCAGCAGCGCAATCACGCGTGACAGCATCATGCACCCCCTCGGCGGACGCTGGGCGCGGTCCGTCGTCGAGAAGGTAGACGCAGAAGGGCTCCGGAAGGTTCGCCGGGCCGCGGCCAAGACAGATCCCGGGGGGCCACGGATACTTGCTGCAGACGTTACAATCTCAACCTGGGAAGCTGTCACTGGAGTTCGAGTGTCCGGCTGACATTCCGGTTGCCCATTGAGGAGATCGCCATGTTCGAAGCCGCCGAACTCGGCCGCTCGGTGTCGAAGGAGGACTACAAGGCGCGTGAGCCGATTCTGCGCGCCGAACTGCTGGCCGCGCAGACGGCGCTGCGGGAAGCCAACGCGTTTCCCGTCATCATCGTCTTTGGCGGTGTGGACGGCGCGGGCAAGGGGGAAACGGTCAACCTGCTCAACGCGTGGATGGATCCGCGCTGGACCATCACCCGGGCATTCGGCGACCCGTCGGACGAGGAGCGGGAGCGGCCGGAGTACTGGCGATACTGGCGCGCGTTGCCGCCGCGCGGCCGCATTGGCCTGTTCCTCTCCACCTGGTACTCGGGTCCCCTGCTCGACCGCGTGTACCGCCGAGTCAATCCCGACGCCTTCGACGAGCGCCTCAACCGCATCGTCGAGTTCGAGCAGACGCTCGCCGACGACGGGGCCCTGATCCTCAAGTTCTGGATGCACCTGGACAAGGCGGCGCAGAAGAAGCGTCTCAAGCACCTGGAGAGAGATCCGCTCCTGCGCTGGAAGGTGACCGAACTCGAATGGAAGCACTGGAGGATGTACGAGAAGTTCATCGCGGCCGCCGAGCGAGCCATTCGGCAGACCAGCCGAGGCAGCGCGTTGTGGACGATCGTGGACGGGGAGGACGCGCGTTACCGGAGCCTCGCAGTCGCTGAGGCCATTCGGGACGCGATTCGCCAGCGCCTCTCGGAGGTGACGGGGGGGCGGCGCGCCCCGGACGCAGCGGCGTCGGCCCGGCGCGCCCCAGCCCCGCGCTCGATCGCAAAGGGACCAGCGGTCCTGTCGATCCTCTCGAGCCTCGACATGATGAAGAAGGTGCCAAAGACCGATGCCGGGCGGCAGATCGATCTCTGGCAGGGCCGGCTCAATCTGGCCCAACGGAAGGCGAGGTCGAAAGGGATCTCGACGATTCTCGTCTTCGAGGGGTGGGATGCGGCCGGCAAGGGTGGCGTCATCCGGCGGGTCACAGCGGCCCTGGACGCGCGCCAGTACCAGGTGATCCCGACCGCGGCGCCGACCGACGAGGAACGCGCGCAGCACTATCTCTGGCGCTTCTGGCGTCACCTGTCACGGGCAGGGCGGGTGACCCTCTTCGACCGGAGTTGGTATGGCCGCGTGCTGGTGGAGCGGGTCGAGCGGTTCGCGACCGAAAGGGAGTGGCAGCGCGCCTACGCCGAGATCAACCAATTCGAGGAACAGCTGGCCCGCCACGGGACCGTGCTGGTGAAGTACTGGATGCACGTGACGAAGGCCGAGCAGTTGCGCCGATTCAAGCAGCGCGAGACGATCGAGCACAAGCAGTGGAAGCTGACCGACGAGGACTGGCGCAACCGCGAGAAATGGGGGGCCTACGAGCTGGCGGTCAACGACATGGTCGAGTACACCAGCACCAGCGAGGCGCCCTGGACGCTGGTGGAGGCCAACGACAAGTCGTTCGCCCGCATCAAGGTGCTCGAGACCCTGTGCATGCGGCTCGAGGAGGCGACGCGGCGCTGACCGCACCTCGTCTGGCTCGCCCGCAGGGTCTGGGCTTCGGCGCGCGTCTGGCCTTCGAGACACGCGGCAGCCTGCTGGAGGCGCTCCTCTGTGATCGTGCTGCCGGCAGGCCGTGCGGGCGGCCACCATTCCCGAAGGGCTCGAACTCCTGCTGACGGGCCAGAACGCGCGGTGGGACGGGCGGCCGAAAGACTGGCTGGAGGTGGCGCAGCCAGGAAAGACTGGCAGGCTGCGGTCGAAGCCCTGGTCCGCGCTACGAGCTACGGCGCGATGATGCGCAGCGTCGGAAAGTAGGTACGGTAGCGCCTGGGATCCCGGGTGAGCAGCGTCATGTCCTGGATGGCGGCATGGGCGCCAATGTAGAAGTCAGGCATCGGCGATCGTCTCGACCCGCCTCGACGCCGGTACTTCACGAAACACCGCCCGGCCAGGAACCCCGCCTCCCATGGCAGCGCGAGCCGCTGGTAGTAGTCAGGCGGCAGCGCCTCCTCCAGTTCCTCGATCCGCGCGAACCGCGCGGCCACCTCGGCGTACACGATGGGGTTGATGGCGAGCCTCGAGACGTTCGCCGCCCGACTCAGCGCGGTCGCCGACCAATCCATCCACTCGTCGTCTTCGGTGATCACGTCGAGCAGCACGTTACTGTCGACGAGCGTCGTCGCCACGTCAGTCACCCCTGGTCAGGGCGAGGATCTGGTCAGTCGACAAGCGCGGCCCGGATGCCCGCCTGCCCACGGCCCGCATGTGGGCAACCAGGGCGTCGCCTCGGGCTTGTTGCTCGGCGCGACGGATCCGAACGCTGTCGCCGTCGACCTCGAAGACGACGCGGGTGCCCGGGAGGAGGCCCAGGCGGTCGCGGATGTCCTGGGGGATAGTGACTTGTCCCTTCGTCGTCAGAGTCATAGTATTACCACTACCAGTAAGAGTATGACTATCCGCGCTCGACGTCAACCAGCGAAGCTCCCGTCGCTCTCATCGCTGAAAGAAGTTCAGAGGAAGTTCTTCAGCGCCTTGCGCGCCGTCCGGTCCGGGCGGACATCCGTCTCGATCACCACCTGTATCGCCCGCTTGCGGTCTTTGAGCTCGACGACTGTGCCCGGCGGCAGGTTCGAGGTCACCTTGATGAAACCGCAACTCAGCCCCTTGATCTTCAGATCTTCGGGCTTGTCGGGCGTGGCGACGCTGTAGATCCTCCCGCCGTAGCGGCCGATCGCCATGTCCGTGGCGCACGTGAGCACTTTGCCGATCTCGTTGCCGTTCAACTCGAACACGGCAGCCTCGTGCGCATCGATCTTGCGCAGGTCGTTCCCGACAAAGGTCAGCGTATAAGGAGCCTCGGTGGCTTTCTCCAAGGCGTCGGAACCCAGGAACTTCTTGGTGAATCCCCCAGCCTGGTTGAACGGAAGGGCAAACGGCCACGGGTGATGGTAGTAGGTCCAGGGGCCGATGTCCTGGTGGGAAAGCGGCAACACCGCGCCGGTCCGCAGTGAGTCTCTGGCAGCCAGGCCGCATGCAATGACGCCGAATTCCCTGCCGGCTTCAACCAAGGTCTCCCACGCCTTGACGGTATGCTCCCGCTCGACGAAGAGTTCGAACCCAACCTCACCGGTATAGCCCGACCGAGAGAGCAGGAAGGGCGTCCCGTCCAGGAATCGCACGCCTCCGGCAAACTCTGAGCTCGGGTCGAAATGCCCCTTGGCGGAGAAGTAAGTCAGCTTGTCGAACACGGCTTCCGGCGACTTCAAGACCTTCTGCATCGTCTTGATGGCTGACGGTCCTTGAATATCGATCTTCCCGAGCTTGTCGGTCAGGTCGATGCACTCGACGCGAAGACTCTTCTTGTTCGCTTTCAGGTGGGCCGCGACGACCCCACCCATGCCTGCGTTCACGACGACCAGGAACTCCTCGTCCTTGATCTTGTAGACGATGCTGTCGTCGATCGCCTGGCCCCGCTCGTTGAGGAATGCTCCGTAGACACACTTGCCTGGCGCGATGGGCGCGTTCTCCTTGCCCACGCAGGAATCCAGGTTCCGGGTGAAGCACCACTGGATCAGGCCGAATGCACCCGGGCCGAGCACCCTGACGGCGGCCATGTGGCTGGTGTCGAAGAGGCCGGCGTGGGTGACCACGGCCATGTGCTCGTCTTTTGCGCTGGCATACCAGACCGGCATGACATAGTCGCCGAACTCGACCATGTTCGCGCCGTTCTGAGTGTGCCAATCAAACAATGGCGTCTTCTTCTTTTCTGTGGTCATGTGGCTGTTCCGTTCTGAGGTCCTTTGTGTCGGTTGGGCCGCCCCTGCGGCGGCGGAGGGGCCAGCAGGCCTTGCAATGTTACACCATGAGCCACCCGAGTGGCGCCCGCCGCGACGACGGCGCGCTCGACCTGCACGCGAGCCGTGGTGTGGGAGGAGCCGAGCGGTGCGCCGAACGCAAGGCGTCTCGAGTCCGGTGGCGGCGCCCGCGCGGCGCGGGTCGGGACGCTCCTATGCAGCATCTGCTCGTGCCAGTCCTGCAGACGTGGGCAGAAACTGCCTGCCCGGAGGGCCCGGTCTACGGAAACAGGTGGTCCCCGATTACTTCGAGACCTTCCGCGCGCAGGCCGCCGGTCTGCGCGACGGGGAAGGCCTGCCTCGGTTCGTCGAGCAGGCCGCCTTCGCGCGTCGCGCTCCGGCGTGCCACGCCGAAGCCTTGGCGGAGGCGGGAGTTTTGCAGACAACGACGGCGGTTGTCGTGCCTGCCGACATCGGAACCCCCGGCGTCAGGACGCGCCGGAAGCTCGCGCGCCCGGAGGAGGCGTAGAATGCTGGCGGGTGCCTGGGTTCGTGAGCGAACATCGGCGGCGCGCTCCTCGTCATCGCTCAGCTTTGCGCTGGGCGGCGGGCGTTCAACCAACATGATCTCGTTCATCATCCCGGCTCATGATGAGGAGCGCCTGATAGGGCGTACGCTCAGCGCGCTCCATACGGCCGCCAGTGCCCTGGACGAACCGTACGAGGTCATCGTTGTCGATGATGCGTCGACCGACGCGACCGCTGCGGTGGCAGCGCGGCACGGCGCTCGCCTCGTGACGGTTCACCATCGGCAGATCGCCTCGGCACGCAACGCAGGCGCCCGGCACGCTCACGGCGACCTGCTCGTTTTCGTCGATGCCGACACCGATGTCTCTGAGGCCGTTCTCGGCGCGGCCGTGCGTGCCATACGCTCGGGCGCGGTCGGCGGTGGTGCGAGGGCCCGGTTCGACGGCCGTGTCCCACTCTACGGGCGCGCGCTGATGTGGTCGTGGCTGTGGCTCCAATGGTTCGGGCGGCTTGCATCGGGGTGCTTCATCTATTGCACACGCCAGGCGTTTGAGACGGTCGGTGGTTTCGACCAGACGCTGTACGCTGCGGAGGATGTCGTGCTGAGCCGGCGACTCCAACGGTTGGGCACATTCGTGATCGTGAGGGAGATGGTGGTGACCTCCGGCAGGACCGTTCGTTCGCATGCCGGTGCCGAAGCGCTCCGCCTCCTCGCAGGCGTCATGCTCCGCGGGCCGAGATACTTCAGAACCCGCCGCGGCCCGTGGTACGAACCGCGACGCGACGATCCAGGCGGGACGGTCTAGGCTGAAGTTCCACGCGTCAGTGCGAGCGATCTCGTGTCCGGTGAAGCAGATACAAGCAACACCCGGGATACGATTCTGTCTACGGGTGGTCACGCAATCGCGTTGATCAAGTCGAGCGCGCGATGACCACAGCTGCTCTACTTGCAGGGAGATCGCAATGAGAAAGCTCGTGCCCACGCTGCTGTCAAACGCGACTGATTTCGGTGGCGGCGGCTGCGCCGCCGCATTCAATTTGAGCGTTCGCAGCAGAACGCCTATCGCCGGCTGGATCTCGAGGCGATTCTGAAGGACCTCGGAGCCTGAAAGAAAAGGCGGGAGGCGTTGCCGCCTTCCCGCCTTTTCGCCTTCCCGCCTGCTGCCTCCAGCTAGAAGCTGAACCGAGCCTGCAGCTGGATGACCCGCGCCGCAACGGTCGTCCCGGTGATCCGCCCGAACGTCGTGCTGTTGACGTTCATGTCGCCAGAGTAGAACTCTACCGAGTTCAGCAGGTTGAACGCCTCGGCACGGACTTCGACGATGTAGCGTCCAAACCTGATCCGCTTGGAGAGTGACGCATCTATCGTCGTCGTCGCCGGCGCATCGAACGCGAGCTGCTCGAGCGAGCCCACGTTACCCGCGGTCGGGTTGAAGAACACCTGTCCCGCGAACCCTGCGCCGTTGGTGAGAGTGTCCGTCCCCACCGCACGCCCCGTGTTCGGGTCGACGACGGATGGGTCGATCCAGAAGATCCGGCCGTCCGGCAACTTCGTGATCTTGAACAGCGCCGTGATCTGCTCAGGCGTCAGGGACGTCAAGGCTGTCTGGCTGGCCGACCGGCCCGCGCGGTTGAACGTGCCGCGCGGCGCCAGGATGCTCAGGGGGTTGCCCGTCTGCCAGTGCAGGATCGCGCTGATCTGCCAGTCACCGACGAGCGCGTTGGTGATGCCGCCCGTGTTCAGCCACCGCTTCCCCTGGCCGAACGGCAACTCGGCGATGACGTTCGCGTTGATCATGTGGGTGATGTTCCACACGGATCGCGCCTCGTCGAGCTGCGGACGGTTGTTGTCGAGATAGGCCTCCAGGCGGTTCTGTGCGTTGCCACCGCCGTTCGCCCGGGTGTGCGCCCACGTGTAGTTGAACCCTCCCGTGATTCCCTGACGCATCTCGCGGCGCAGTTCGATCTGCAGCCCGTTGTAGTTCTGCCAACCCAGGTTCGTGACGCCGACCGAGGAGTAGATGCCTCCGTTCGGATAGAAGGCGGCTAGAGCACCCGCCACACGGCTGGTCATGTAGAAGTCCGCCAGCGACCCCACCTCGTTCTGCTGGATGTTGGTTCGCACCGTGGAGTTGGTGAGGAAGCCGCCGCCGAACGTCGGGAGCACCGTGAGCGGCTGACTGCCCGCGACCGTCGCGTCGTACGCGGGATTGAAGAGCCCCTTGGCGGCCAGCGCCAGGAACCCGTTTCCCCGTGCGCGCGTGAAGTCGTCGAGGAACGTCTGCGGGATGGCGACCTGGTTGTAGTCGATGGCCTTCCAGATGTCGCGTCCGAACGTGCCGACGTAGCGCGCTTCACCGGCGAAGCCCCACTTCAGCTCGCGCGAGATCCCGACGGACACCTGATGGACCTTCGGCTGCGTGATGTTCGGATCGATAATGCCCATCGACCCCGTGGCGCTGATGGCCATCTGGTCGGCGAGCGTCCGGACCGGCTTGAAGACCGGGGTCGGAACACTCGGGATACCGGCGCTGATCGTCGTCGTCTGATTCGACAACGTCGCACCAGACGACAGACCGGCGTTGAAGCCCATCGCGGCCTGGCCGACGGTGACGCTCTCCTCGTTCACGAACGTGAGCGAGTACCCGCCGCGCACCGACGTCTTGCCATCCTTGAACACGTCCCAGGCAAAGCCGATGGTCGGACCGAAGTTGTTGCGGTCAGGACTGTAGATGCCGCCGTTCACGAAGGAGACCGTCGCATTCGGATCCTTCAGCACGTCAGTATAGCTGCGACCATTCAGGGCGGGGAGGAAGCCCAGATTGTTGTCCTCCCTGAGCGGGCTGTAGTACTCCCACTTCAGGCCGGCGCGAATCGTGAAATTCGGCTTCAGCCGCCAGCTGTCCTGGATGTAGGCCGCGATGTTGTTCAGCGAGAAGTTCCGGTCGCTGGACTGACCCGACACGTAGCCAGACGTCTGGTCCTTCACCTGGAACGTCTGGGTCATGTTGCTGATCCGGCCGGTCAGGAGCGCCAGCGCCGTGTTCGCGTTCGCGAGGTCGCCACTCGCGATCCCGCCGGGGAACATGCTGGCGTTCAACTGGGTCGCCGTCGACGCAGAGCTGAATCCCAGGTTGACCGTCGGAATCGTCCCCTCGTAGTTGTACGGATTGACGTGGATCTTCTGCCAGCTCGCCCCCATCTGCAGCGCGTGGTTGCCCCACGCCAGGTTGGCGTTGTCGTTGAACTGGAAGGTATTGGTGTAACGGCCCTGCGGCTGGAAGCTGACATCCGGATTCTGGATGTAACCCGACATCAACTGCACCGCCTGGCCGCTGTACCGTGCTGCCCCGTAATTGAAGTTGCTGTCGAACCTGACCGGCGCCAGGTTCATGCCGGCGCGGAACTCGTTCTGCAACCTGGGCGACGCGAGCCAGCGCCACGCACCCACCACGCGCTTGACGGGCGAACTCGTGAACACCTGCGGCCGGTCCGGGCTCGTGAAGTCCAGGTCCGGTCGGTCGTCGGTATCCCGCGAGTAGGTGACGATCGCCTCGACGTGGTGGTTGGCCGACACCTCCATGTCCGCGCGGCCACCGAAGTAGTCGCGCGTCGTGAGGCGCTGTTGGTTGAACCGGTACCCGGCCGTGTTCAGGACCTGGCCGGCCTTCGAGTTGCCGATGTCGTAGTTGTTGACGTTCGACGCCGTGGGGATTCTCGACAGGACGTCCTTGTAGAACGCCTCGTCGCGCGTGGAATTGGTCGTCGTGAGGATGTTGACCGAGCGTGCCTGACCGTCAGTGCCCACGTACCGGAACACGCCCTTGTAGAAATCGTCGTTCGCCGCAATGGTCAGGTTCTGCGCACCCGCCTGCCGCTGACGGAACCCTTCGTAGTAGGCGAAGAAGAAGATCTTGTCCTTTTTGATCGGGCCGCCGAGCCGGACGCCCGGCTGGTTCCTCTTCAACGCCGGCTTCGCGACGCCGGACTTGTTGTTGAAGAAGCTGTTCGCCGACAGGGCCGAATCGCGGTTCGCCCACCAGGCGCTACCTCGGTACCGGTTGCTGCCCGACGGCGTGATCATGCGCACCGTGGACGCGCCGCCCGCCGTATCCGCACCGGACACCGACGTCGTGATTGAGATCTCGGCAACGCTGTCCGACGAGGGCCGGTTCGGAAGGAAGTCGAGCGCGTTGGTGCGGATGAAGTTGTCCTGAATGTTGATGCCGTCCTGCGTCACCTGGGTCCAGGTCGGCCGGCCGCCGTTGATGCCGGTATTCATCCTCGTGGCGACGCCCGGCACGCCCGGCAGGTTGCGGATGAGAGCCGTGATGTCACGGCCGTTGAGCGGCAGTTCGAGCACCTGCTTCTGCTGGACGGTCTGGCTCACTTCCGGCGTCGTCGTCTGGACCAGCGTCGTGCCAGCGGTCACTTCCACCGTCTCGCTGACGCCGCCCACTTCCAGCTTCGCCGTGATCGAGTACTCCTGACCGACGTTCACCTGCACGTTCGCGAACGTGGCGGTCTTGAACCCGGTCAATTCGACCGTGACCTTGTAGAGCCCGGGCTGCAACTGGGGGAACACGAACGCGCCGGTTCCGGTCGAGACGGTCGTGCGTGTTTCGTTGGTCTGTTGGTTGACGAGCGTGACGGTGGCCCCCGGCAGTACAGCGCTCGATGTGTCGAGCACCGTTCCGGCCAGACGGCCGAGCGAACCTTGGGCTCCGGCCGTCGCCGGCAGGCCGACCAGCAGCAGAAGCGCGGCAAACACCGCGCCCCACCGAACTACACGGATCCTCATGATGGCTCCTCCATACATCGAAGGTGCGGATGGGTGACCGTTGGGAATCCCGGCCACCGTACACATGAGCGCCAGCACCTCGAACCAGGCGCTCACGCGAGGAGAGCAGCGGCTCTCCTCGGGACACGACCCGCGAACACGGACAGCGAGCCTCTGTTCCGCACGCGGCATGTTGGGGGCAACTGACCGACCGCCCTGGGAATTTCTGCCTTCACCGGACTGCGCGCTCCAGGCCGGAAGCAGATCGTGCAGAATTACAGAGCCGCCGTCGGCGCACGGCGACCACCCCCGCCGATGGCAACGGAACCGACAACGGAACGACGCACGTCGATGTCAATGGCCTCGCTGGCCTACACGCACTGGAGTTTGTTCGGGTGCCGGGGGAAGGACGCCCTGCGACTCTGGCGCCGAGGGGGGACGCCCTTCATTACCGCAAGACTGCTCCGGCTGGCCCGCAACAGCGGCCAAGCCCAGATCCACGCGGTAGACCCTACCACAGCTTCTGCCGCGTCGCAACTGGAGAGACGCTGAAGGAGTTGGAGGTGAAAGCGGCCGAGGAGCGCAGATGGCGCTAATGCTTCCTCATAGTGGATGATGCAGATCAAGGGAGAAAAGGAACGCCGCTTCAGACATCTTCCAGGGCTGGTCGATTTCCGCACCCCGCTCGCCGGCGTTCGCCAGAAAGATCGTGGTGGCCTGCGCGCACGCGGCTGGTGTGCCCAGGCCGCTGGGCTGCGGGTGAACGACAACTTGCCGAGAGGCTTCGACG